>R04__coassemble_128_pt1 | contig 27766 bp, 16 predicted proteins | sample R04__metabat2_low_PE_037 | metagenome-assembled genome bin R04
ATGGCCGGCCAGAAGGGTGAGAACCTCATCATCCTCCTCGAGTCCCGCCTCGACAACGTAGTCTATCGTCTCGGCATCGCTCCCACCCGCGCAGCTGCCCGTCAGCTCGTGTCCCACCAGCACATCACCCTCAACGGAACCGTCTGCAACATCCCTTCCACTTTCGTGAAGGCAGGAGACACCGTTGCTGTGCGTGAAAGGTCCAAGAGCCTCGAGGTCATCCAGAACAGCGTCGCATCCGTGACCAAGTATTCCTGGCTCGACTTCGATACCAAGACCCTGAGCGGCAAGTTCCTCAACGCCCCCACCAGGGCCGAGATCCCCGAGAACATCAACGAGCAGCTCATCGTCGACCTCTACTCCAAGTAATATTTAACACCAGAACAATATGGCAATCTTAGCATTTCAGAAACCCGACAAGGTCATAATGCTCGAAAGCACCGATACCTGCGGCCGTTTCGAATTCAGGCCTCTCGAGCCCGGATACGGACAGACCATCGGTAACGCCCTTCGCCGCATCCTGTTGGCTTCGTTGGAAGGTTTCGCCATCAGCCAGATCAAGATCTCGGGCATCAACGACGAGTTCCAGACCATTCCCGGTGTGATCGAGGGTATGCAGGACATCATCCTCAATCTCAAGCAGGTCAGGTTCCGCCGTATGGTCGAGACCGTCGACAGCGAGACGGCGAACATCGTCATCAGCGGCAAGCAGGAGTTTACTGCAGAGGATATCTCAAAAGGATTGTCTTCCTTCAAGGTGTTGAATCCCGATCAGCATATCTGCTCGCTCGAGCCTTCGGTCAAGATTGAAATCGCCATCACCATCACCAAGGGTCGCGGTTTCGTTCCCGCCGATGAACTCAGGGACGAGAATACGCCCATCGGAACCATTCCCGTTGACGCCATCTACACTCCTATCCGCAAGGTGAACTGGAGCGTCGAGAACTGGCGAGTCGAACAGAAGACCGACTACGAGAAGCTCAATCTCGAAATCGTCACCGACGGCTCGATCAGCCCCAACTGCGCCCTTCAGGAGGCGGCAAGCATCCTTATCTATCATTTCAAGCTGTTCACCGACGACAAGAAGATGTCGATCGAGAGCACCGTCGAAACCGAAAGTAAGGAGCTTGACGAGGAATCCCTGAGGATGAGGCATCTGCTTCTCACCAAGCTTTCCGATATGGGACTGAGCGTCCGTGCGTTCAACTGCCTCAAGGCGGCTGACATCGACACTTTCGCAGACCTCGTCTCGTATTCCCGCGCCGAGCTTATGAAGTTCCGCAACTTCGGACGCAAGTCCCTCAGCGAGATAGATCTGCTTGTGGAAAAGATGAAGCTGTCCTTCGGAATGGACGTTACCAAGTACAATATTGAACCTAAGAAAAAGATCAACTTACAATGAGACACAATAAAGCAGTAAATCATCTTGGTCGTCAGAGCGGTCACCGCAAGGCTCTCCTCGCCAATATGGCTTCTTCGCTGATCCTGAACAAGCGCATCACGACCACCGTCGCGAAGGCAAAGGCTCTCAAGAGTTATGTCGAGCCCCTCGTCACCAAGTCGAAGGACGACACGACTCACTCACGCCGCGTCGTGTTCAGCTACCTCAAGGACAAAGAGGCCGTCAAGGAACTGTTCAGCGTAATCGCTCCCAAGATCGCCGACCGTCCCGGTGGATACACCCGCGTCCTGCACCTCGGCTTCCGCCAGGGTGACGCAGCCGACATGGCTCTGATCGAGTTCGTCGACTTCAACGAGGCCGCCCTCGCTTCCGCCCCCAAGGCCGCCAAGAAGAGCACCCGCCGCAGCAAGGCCAAGAAGGCCGAGGCCGAAGCTCCCGCCGAGGCTCCCGTCGAGGCCCCCGCAGAGGCTCCCGCCGCCGAATAAAAGAGCGACATACAATGAAAAAGAGACAGCCGCAAGCTGTCTCTTTTTTTTTATTGCCATGCCTCGATGATGCTAGGGCGGATCAGCAGACAATCACCTGGACGCCCTGGGCTTCGAAGGCCTTTTTCTGCTCGGGCGTGATGCCGCCGTCGGTGACCAGAATGTCAATCTCGCCGGCTTCGCAGATATGGCCGAATCCGGCGAAACCGATTTTCGAGGAGTCTGCGAGGACGATCACCTTTGAGCAGACTTCAATCATCTTGTGGGTCATTGCAGCCTCTTCGGGAGTGGCGCAGGATGCTCCAAGTTTGGGGTCCACGCCGTCCACGCCGAAGAACACCTTGGTGCAGCGCAGGTGCTGGAGCTGCGAAATCGCCTCGCCTCCGGTGACGCACATCGAATTGCCGTACAGGATGCCTCCCAGCTGCATCACGTTGACCCCCGTCATGTCGCCGAGGAGCATCGACACGTTGACGGCGGGAGTCACCACGCTCAGGCGGCCCTTGGGCTTGATGTTCTCGGCGAACACCCCCATGGTGGAACCGGCCGAAACGATGATGGAGTCGTTCTCGGCAATAAGTTCCGCGGCCTTTGCTCCGATTCTCTGTTTTTCGTTGAAGTGGAAGAGCCTCTTTGTGTTGAGGTTGACGTCCAGCACGGGCGCGGTCGAAGTCATCGCGCTGCCGTATGCGCGGTACAGGACGCCCTTTTCCTCGAGGGCGCTCAGGTCCTTGCGGATCGTGGTCTGGGTCACGCCGAGAGCGGTTGCGAGGTCCGCCACCTTGACGAATCCCTTTTCCGTTATGCTCTCCAGAATATATTTGCGTCTTTCGGCAATGTTCGACATTTTGTGGTTGTTTAAGCTTGTTACAACGCAAAGTTAAGTGAAAAAATCCACACTCGCAACAAGCCTTGAAACGAAACAAAACGAAACAAAACGAAACAAAAAAAGTGATGAAAAGTGAATTTTTCCATTGCGAAAACGAAATCTTTCTCTATTTTTGCAAAATAACACTGAATACATTCACAAACTCCATATGGGAACCATCAAAAAATTGATTCTTGCAGCCGTCTGCCTGCTTTCCGCAATCGGAATGTCGGCCCAGACGCACACGATCACCGGCACGGTGTCCAGCACGTCCGGCGAGAGTCTGATCGGTGCTGCGGTGCTCGTGAAGGGCACCACCACCGGTACCGTCACCGACATCGACGGTCATTACTCCATCAACGTCAAGGAGGGTACAACCCTCGAGATTTCCTGCATCGGATATGAAACCCTGACCGTCAAGGCCACCGCCGCCAAGGTCCAGGACTTTATCCTCAAGGATGACGCAAATCTGCTCGAAGAGGCCGTCGCCATCGGTTACGGCTCCCAGAGCAAGCTCACGCTCACGGGTTCCGTGACATCAACCCTCGGCACCGAACTCGTCAAGAACTCTTCGGTCAACCTCTCCCAGGGTCTTGCAGGACGTCTGTCCGGCGTCATCGTGAACAACCGTTCCGGCGAGCCCGGAAAGGATGACGCCACGATGTTCATCCGCGGCCGCAGCACCCTTGGCGACAACAGTCCTCTGATCATCATCGACGGCATCCCCGGCCGCAGCGAGGAATTTTCGCGCCTGACCGGTGAGGAGATCGAGTCCGTGAACGTCCTGAAGGATGCCTCGGCTGCCATTTACGGCGCCCGCTCCGCGAACGGTGTCATCCTTGTGACCACCAAGCGCGGCAAGTTCGAGGAGGCTCCCAACGTGACCTTCACCTATGATCTCGGTCTGCAGCAGCCCACCCGTCTGGTCGAGATGGCCGACGCCGTGCTGTACACCCAGGCCTACAACGACGAACTCGCAATCACCGGCGCGGCTCCCAAATACAACGAGACCCAGCTCGCGCACTATCGTGACGGCGACGACCTCATCAGCTACCCCAACACAAACTGGTTCGACGAGATCATCAAGCCCGTTTCCGCCCAGCACAAGTACGGCGTGAGCGTCAACGGCGGCAGCGAGAGGGCTGCTTACTTCGTCCAGTTCAACGGACAGTACCAGGACGGTATCTACGTCAAGTCGGCAACCAACTACAGCCAGTACAACGTCCGCTCCAACATCGACGTCAAGGTCACCAAAGACCTCAAGATCGGAGTTGACCTGAACGTCCGCCAGCAGCACAAGAACTACTCCGCATTCCCCTCGGATTCATACGGTATCTTCTACATCGCGACCCGTCTGAAGCCCACCGGAGCGGCCTACTATCCCAACGGACTCATCCGCGGCGGCACCAACCCCGCCGTCATGGTCCAGGACCTGACCGGTTACGACCGCACCACCATCAACACCATCAACACCACCTTCACCGCCGCCTGGGATCTGAGCAAGGTCACCGAGGGCCTGAGCCTGAACGGCAGCCTGGCATACGACGTGGTCAACAAGTTCCGCAAGAACTGGCAGCAGAACTGGCAGTACTACTCCTACGACGAAATCACCGAGCTCTATACCGAGCACACGATGTCCTATTGGTCTTCCCCCGTGCTGCACGAGTACGAGACCGCCTCGACCAACCTGACCCTGAACGGCAACATCAACTATGACCGCAACTTCGGCGGCCATCACGTGACCGCCCTGCTCGGCTTCGAACAGACTTCGTACCGTATGGACTACTTCAATGCCGGCATCAATTCCTACGACTCCGACATCCTCGACGAGTTCTTTGCGGGTTCCGCCGACAAGAGCTGGTACTCCATCGGCGGTTATGCCAAGGAGACCGCGCGCCGTTCCTTCTTCGGCCGTCTGGGCTATGACTGGAATTCCAGGTATCTGGTCCAGGTCATCGCCCGTTACGACGGTTCCGAGAACTTCGCCCCCGGTCACCGCTGGGGCTTCTTCCCCGGAGTGTCAGCCGGCTGGCGTCTGAGCGAGGAAGACTTCATCAAGGACAACTTCCCGAAGATCACCAACCTCAAGCTGCGCGCCTCCTACGGCGAGCAGGGTAACGACCAGATCGACGCCTTCCAGTATATGACCACCTACGAGTATGCGTCCGCCGTTTCCTATCGCATGCGTATCGACGACAAGGACGTGTCCTGCATCATCCCCGGCACCATCCCCAACGAGAACGTCACCTGGGAGGTCGCCCGTACCTGGAACATCGGTCTGGACGGAAACATCGCCCACGGTCTGTTCGGTTGGGAACTCGAACTCTTCCACACCCGCCGTTCCAACATCCTCTGCACCCGCAACGCCTCCATACCTTATTATACAGGACTCACCAACAATCTGCCTGACGAGAACATCGGCATCGTGTCCAACAAGGGTATCGAGCTCCAGCTCAACCACGAGAACCGCGTCGCCAACGGCGAGCTGATGTACCACATCACCGGAAACTTCCTCTGGGCCAAGAACACCGTCGAATACATGGACGAGACTCCTTGGGGCGAAGGTCACGAATATATGAACCAGACCGGCCATCCCATGGGCGCGGGCCTGTACTATCAGGTCGCGGGCATCAACAAGACCCAGGAAGACCTCGACACCCATCCGCAGATGAGCGGAGCCACCCTCGGCGACTTCTACTTCGAGGACCTGGACGGTGACGGCAAGATCACCACCTATGACCGTCTGCGTTGCGACTACACCACCGTCCCCCAGATCGTCTACGGTCTGAACGGCACCCTGCAATGGAAGAACTTCGACTTCTCCATCCTGTTCCAGGGCCAGGCTCTCGCCCGCTTCTACTATGCGCCCCAGATGGACCCCGTCTCCTACAACGTCGAGAAGAACGCCGCGGAGAATGCCTGGACCCTCACCAACAACACTTCCGACTATCCCCGTCTGGGCTCCACCGTTTCGAACGGAGGCGTGACCGCTTCCTCGTTCTACTACCGCAAGGCCGGCTTCCTGCGCCTGAAGAACGTCGAACTGGGCTACACCATCCCCCAGAAGGCCTTCGGCAGCGGAATGTTCTCCGCCATCAAGGGTATCCGCGCTTATATAGGCGGTTACAACCTCTACACCTGGTCTGACCTCAAGACTATCGACCCCGAGTCGAGCGACTCTTCGTACCAGACATACCCTCAGATGCGCATTTTCAACGCCGGTGTGAAACTCATGTTCTAATCAAGGGAGGAAAGCATTATGAAAAAGACAATATTCGCAATACTTGCCGCCGCCGCTCTGCTGAGCGCCTGCAATGACGATTTCCTGGACAAGACTCCTCTGGACAGGCTGTCCGAGAGCGCAGTGTTCAACAGCGACGCATTGGCTGAAAACTATGTCAACTCGCTCTATACCGTGCTGCCCGATCCCTTCCAGGAGGGCAACATAAGCGCCATCACCGATGAAGGATTCTTCCGCTACGGAGGAACTTCCACCCGCTACATAATGTCCGGCACGATGACTGCCGACAACATCCTGCCCATCGCGGAAGGCGGTTATGCCCACGACACCCGCACGACCACCCTCAACATATGGAACCGCACCTACGAGTGGATATATATGATGAACACCTTCGTCAACAAGGTGACCGAGGGTACCGAGATGTCCGACTCCGCAAAGGACAGGCTCCTCGGCGAGGTTTACTTCCTGCGCGCGTGGTCCTATTACAATCTGATCCAGCGTTACGGCGGCGTGCCCATCATCACCAAGGTCTATGGCCTTGACGACACTTTCGACGTCACTCGTGACAAGTTCGACGACTGCGTGGACTTTATCCTCTCTGACCTCGAGAAGGCCGAGGCCCTGGTCCCCACCAAGAACGACTGCGCTCTGGGCCGCATCAACAAAGACATCTGCCTGGCTCTGCGCTGCCGTGTCACGATGCTTGCGGCTTCGCCCCTGTTCAACGATCCCGATTATCCCGTCCAGGACCTCACCCACGGCGCATATGACTATGAAGGCAAGTGGCAGCGTGCATACGAGGCCGCCAAGGCCATAGTGAACCGCGCTGACGTGGACGGTGCATACGCTCTTGCAGACACCTACGAAGGCATCTGGGATGACATCTATTCCAAGGAGCTCATCTGGGGCAAGTTCTTCATCACCAACGCGGACGCTACCTCCAACTATGCCAAGAAGGCCCAGCTGCTGTACTCTCCCGTCTACTTCAACGGATGGACTGCCTTGAATCCCACCCAGGCTTTCCTCGTGGACGTCGAGATGGCGAACGGCAAGAAGTTCTTCGAGGAAGGCTCCGGCTACGATCCCGAGCATCCTTACCGCAACCGCGACCCTCGCCTGTACAAGATCTGCGCAGTGCCTTTCAGCTATTTCGGCAACACTTCCGACGGCACCACCAACCAGGAGTTGCCCCAGGGCTTCCTGTTCGACAACAACTACAAGGGTGACTCGAAGAAGGGCTATCCCGCCTATGCCGACCTGAACGGCGTTTCCAAGAACGGCTATCCCACCAACCAGCTCCAGCTTTACCTGCTGCACGAAGGCAAGACCCGCGCCGACTTCGAGGAAGGCAAGCCTTTCCCCGACTTCACCAAGAAGGCCGCCCACATGTGGGACGCGACCACTCTGACCGGCGTGGAACTTAACAAGTGGTATCTGCCCACTTCCCCCGTCACCGAGTCCGAGGTCGGCACCCTGCTGTATCCCTGGTTCCGTCTGGGTGAAATGTACCTGAACCTTGCCGAGTGCGCATATATGACAGGCAAGGAGGAAGAGTGCCGCACCTATATCAACAAGATTCGCCAGCGTCCGGACGTCATGATGCCCGAGGTCACCGAATCCGGTGAAGACCTCTGGGACAGGCTCGTCAACGAGCGCCGCGTCGAGCTCTCGTTCGAGTTCATCCGCTACTTCGACCTGCGTCGCTGGAAGACCGCGGAGTTCTATGAGAACGTTCCCATCTGCGGTATGCAGACCCTGCTCCTCACCGGCGGCAGCAAGACCGACACCCTGTACCGTGTGGCACGTCTTTACGACGAGTCCAAGAACCACACGAACTACTATTGGGCCAACACCGACGCTTCCGCCACCTATACCTATTCCACTGCAAACGGTGATCGCGACGGCCAGCCCATCGACTACATCATCACCTACAAGTGGCTCGGCAAGGAGTACAAGATCGACTACGGCGACTGTTGCCTGAACATCTCGCCCAGCGCCAAGTACTTCCCCAAGCGTTCCGGCGTGTACCCCAACTACCTGATGCCTATCCCCCGTACCGAAATCAACAAGTCCAACGGCCAGATAGAACAGAATCCCGGATATGAGTAGTAGATTCAAGGCCGCGCTGACACTGCTCACCGCTCTGTCTGTGCTGGCTTGCTCAAAACAGGACGAGTTGCTGTGCAACTACGCATCCGCTGACATCACGACAACGCCGGACGAGCATTGCATGCTCGCCGGCTTTGCCGCGCGTAGCGAGTTGTCCACCGAAGTCCACACTCCTCTGCGCGCCAGTTGCCTGGTGTTCGCCAAGGGAGGCGAGAAGGTCTGTGTCGTGTCGCTCGACATGATGGAGATCTCGCCCGCGCTCACCGACGAGATCCGCGACAGCATATCGCTGCGTTCGGGTCTGGACAGGGACAATATACTGCTGCACTGCATCCATACCCACAGCGCCCCCCGCACCGGAGGCGTCACCGCACAGCCCGGCGGGTCCAACTACACTTTCAAGCAGAGGACCTTCGCCACCGTCGAGGACCTGGCCGTCAGCACGATAACGGACGACAAGGCATTCCGTCCCTTCACAATCGAAGTCGGAAAGTGCACAACCGACATCAACGGCAACAGATGCGAGAAGGACGGTCCCTGCGACCACGATGTCTACGCGTTCCGCCTGCTGGACAAGTCCGGCAAGCCCGTCTGCGCGTTCTTCAACATATCCTGCCACCCGGTCTGCATGGGACCCAAGAGTTATCTCGTCGGAGCCGACTATTCCGGAGTGGCCCGTGGTGTCATTTCCGAGAAGTGGGGTTGCGAGGTGTTCCAGCTGAGCGGTGCCCAGGGCAACGTCGATCCTGCGCGCGGCCCTCGGAAGGTCGAGTACTGCGAGGAGTGCGGCAATTCGCTGGCCGCTTCCCTCTCGGGCATCGAGTTCGAGCCTTTCGAAATGAACGGCGAACTCAAGCTCTTCAGCAACACCGTGAGCCTGCCTTACCGCAAGCCCGAGGTGCGAGCCGCCGACATTCACGCGCTCGCCGATTCGCTCAGGGCCGACGCAGTCACCTCTTTCCCCCGCTTTGCCTCTGACGTCACCGGCTGGGAGGCTCAGATGACCGAAGGAATGGGCGAGGACGAAGTCATCCGTTCGCTGGACATCAATCTGACGGGCGTCAACGTGGGCGGTCTGCTGATGATCTTCACCCAGGGAGAGCCTTTCTGCGAGTTCCAGATCCAGACCCGCGCCTCATTCCCGGAGAAGACGGTGATATTCGCCGCCTACACCAACGGACAGAGCGCATACCTGCCTTCAAGCCGCGCATTCGAGGTCCGCAAGGGCTACGAATACGAGCTGGAGCAGGACTTCGTCTATACCAAGGCTCCCTATCCAATGTCTTCCAATCTGCCCCGGGTTTATCTGGAAGGCATATTCAAGACTCTGGCGAACGTTTCAGAGCAGCCCGTCTACGGCATAATCCCCGAACCGGCGAGCATAGTTCCCGCGGCCGGATTCTTCAACCTGAAGTCCGCCCGGGGCATAGCCGCCGCTCCCGAATTCGCCGACATAGCCGAAGATTTCACGGCGCGTGTCGCCACGGTCTCCGGCATAAGCCTCAAGGCCGCGGAGTCCGCCCCCAAGGGAATCGAGATCGTGAAGGTCGAAGGAATGGCCCCCGAAGCCTACAGGCTCGAGGTCACTCCCGAAAAAGTCACGGTCAGCGCGTCCGGCTTCGGCGGAGCGTTCTATGGCATCCAGACCCTTTGCCAGCTGCTTCCGGCCGCCATTTACGGCAGTGCCGAGGCTCCCGGCGAGGATTGGAAGGTCCCTTGCTGCACCGTCGACGACGCTCCCTGCTTCGCATACCGCGGAATGCTGCTCGACTGCGGCCGCTATTTCTATCCCAAGGAGGAAATCCTGAAGTTCATCGACCTCATGGCGATGCATAAGCAGAATTACCTGCAGTGGCATCTGACCGAGGACCAGGGCTGGCGCATCGAGATCAAGAAATATCCCCGGCTCACCGAAGTCGGAGCCTGGCGAGCCGAGACCTGCGGCTACCTCGACAAGGGCGGAGTGCCCGACGGCACCCCCCACGGCGGCTTCTATACCCAGGACGACGCCCGCGAGATCGTCGAGTACGCACGCCGCAGAAACATCACCATCATCCCCGAAATCGAACTTCCCGGCCATTCCGGAGCCGCAATCGCGGCCTACCCCCGGCTGTCCTGCACCCCCGACGAACCCAAGGAGGTCGTGACTTCCTGGGGTGTCAAGGAGGACGTATATTGCCCCAGCCCCGAGACAATAGGATTCCTCGAGGACGTCTTCACCGAACTTTTCGACATCTTCCCGAGTCCCTACTACCATTTCGGCGGGGACGAGTGTCCGAAGACCGCCTGGCGCTGCAGCGACTACTGCAAGACCAGGGCGAAAGAACTGGGTCTGGAGAGTGTGGATGACATCCAGGACTACTTCGTGTCGCATTTCGACGCATTCCTTCGCGAGCACGGCAAGACCGTCATCGGCTGGGACGAGATCCTGGACGGCAAACCTGCCGAGACCGCAGTGGTGATGTCCTATCGCGGCCACAGGCCCGCATCCAGGGCCATGGACCGCGGGATGAAGACCATCCTCTGCCCCAACCGCTGGTGCTATTTCGACTACGAGCAGCAGGAAGTCGAGGACATTCCCTTCAACCATCATCTGTTCATCACCCTGCGCAAGAGTTACAACTGGGACTGGGAGAGCATGCTGGACGAGGATGCCTTCGCAAAGGGCGGAGACGGCCTTCTGGGCCTTCAGGCCTGCGTCTGGGGCGAGAATATCCCCGACGTGGAGAAGCTTGAACTCCAGACCTTCCCCCGTGAGGCTTCCATAGCCGAATCTTCCTGGACCCCTGCGGAAAAGCGCAACTGGAACCATTTCAAGATGAGGATGTCAAAGGAGTTCGAAAGGCTCGACGAGTGCGGAGTGAACAGTTCCCGTGCGTTTGACAACGTGATTGTCAACATGAGCCTGCTGGAACCCTATCCCAGGGCCGTCGAGCTCGAACTTGACAATCCTTATGCGTTCATCCGCTACACTACCGACGGCACCGACCCCGACGCGTCGTCACCAATCGCTCCCGCTTCAATCATGGTCGACAAGGGCGATGTCGTGAAGGCCCGGGGATACACCGCCGACGGCAGGACGGTCGGAGACCTTATGACAAGAATTTTCTAGAATGAAGAAGACAGCCACCATACTTGCAGCCGCCCTTATGGCTTTTGCCTGCGCCACCGTCCCCGAGGAAGAATTCCCGGGAACGGTCAGCGTGATTCCCCAACCCGCGCATATGGACATCGGAGAGGGCTGCTTCACAATTGATTCCGGCTGCGGAATCTTCCTGGACGAGCCCACCGCCGAGATGCGGCGCATAGCCGGGTTCCTGAACGAAAGGCTCGGCAATGCCGCGGGCTTCACCCTGACGGTCGGCGCGGCCGACCTGCGCGGCGGTGAGCGCGGCATTTACTTCATGAACGCCGGGCTCGCGACCGAGGCTTACAACCTCCACGTGCTGCAGGACCGCATCGTCATCGACTACGGTGACGGCGCGGGCGCATTCTACGGTCTCCAGACCCTTCTTCAGCTGCTGCCCACAGGGATTTTCTCCGACAGCGTGTGCAAGGGCGCCGAATGGACCGTTCCCTGCTGCTCGATAGAGGACGCGCCCCGTTTCGCTTACCGCGGAATGCACCTGGACGTGTGCCTGCACTTCTTCGACCTGGACTTCCTCAAGAAGTACGTCGACCTGATGGCCCTGCACAAGGTCAACCGCTTCCACTGGCATCTCACCGAGGACCAGGGATGGCGGCTTGAGATCAAGAAGTATCCCTTGCTGACAGAGAAGGGCCAGTGGCGCAAGGAGACCGTCGTCGGCTCCCTCAAGTCGGGAGTGTATGACGGCATCCCTTACGGAGGTTATTACACCCAGGATGAGGTCCGCGAACTCGTGCAGTACGCCGCCGAGCGCTACGTGACCATCATCCCCGAGATCGAGATGCCCGGCCACGCGCTGGCCGCCATAGCCTGCTACCCCGAACTTTCCTGCGGCCTTGAGGATCATTACGAGACCGCCACCAAGTGGGGTGTCTTCAAGCAGGTCTACTGCCCCAAGGAAGAGACCTTCAAGTTCCTCGAGGACGTTTTCGACGAGGTCTTCGAACTCTTCCCCTCCAAGCTTGTGCACGTGGGCGGAGACGAGTGCCCCAAGGCAAGTTGGAAGGCCTGCCCCCACTGCCAGGCGCTCATAAGGGAACTCGGCCTCAAGGACGAATTCGAGCTCCAGAGCTGGTTCATCACCAGGATGGAGAAGTACATCAACTCCAAAGACCACGAGATAATCGGTTGGGACGAGATACTCCAGGGAGGGCTCGCTCCCAACGCCAAGGTCATGAGCTGGCTCGGCGAGGAAGGAGGCATCAAGGCCGCCCAGCAGCATCACGAGGTCGTGATGGCCCCGTATCCCAAGTATTACCTCGACTACTGGCAGGCGGATCCCGACAGCGAGCCGCTGGCGATGGACCGCGTGACGACCCTGAGGACCATGTACGACTATGACCCCGTGCCCTCCGTGCTTACTCCCGAGGAGGCGAAGTACATCATAGGTGTCGAGGGTTGTCTCTGGACAGAATATGTCTCGAGCGAAGAGCACGCGGAGTATATGGCCTGGCCCAGGATGTGCGCGATCGCAGAGGCCGGATGGACTTCCGCCGCCAAGGACTGGGAAGGCTTTACGACCCGCCTCGAGAAGCATCTGGGACGCCTGGACAGGATAGGAGTCGCATACTGCGGAGCATTCTGGAACCCCTTCATCGAATTCCACGACGACACCGCATATGACAAGGTCGTCACCATCAGCGTGGACGCCCCCGGCGCCGAAATCCGCTATACCCTGGACGGCAGCGAACCCGATGTGGACTCGCGGCTGTACTCAGGTCCTTTCGTTATCAACAAACAACAAATAGTAACTGCCATTGCGGTCAGAGACGGCCGCAAGATAGGCGAAACCAAAACAAAACATTTCAATTAAAATGGCTTTAAGACTTACAGAACAGCCCTCGCTGTATGACCACCTTGAGACCAAAAGCGTGGCGCAACTCATCAGTGAAATCAATCAGGAAGACAAGAAGGTAGCTCTGGCGATGGAGAAGGTCCTCCCTGAGATCGAGAAACTCATCACGGCGATCGAGAACCAGGTCCGCGAAGGCGGACGCCTGTTCTACCTGGGCGCCGGCACGGGCGGCAAGCTCGCAGTGCTGGACACCCTTGAAATCCCCAACACTTACGGAGTCCCCTCCGAAATGGTCCAGTGCGTGCTCGCAGGCGGCGTCGAAAATCTGGTGCTTGACCTCGAAGAGGCCGAGGACTGGCTTGACGAAGGCTGGGAGACCCTGCGCGACAAGCATCACGTCACCTCGAAGGATATCGTTGTCGGCATCTCCGCCAGCGGCAATACGCCCTATGTGCTCGCCGCCCTGAAGGCCTGCCGCGAGAACGGCATCCCCACCGGTTCCATCTGCAACAACCCCGGTTCCCCCATCTCCGATTATGCCGACTACCCCGTCGAGATCGTGATGGGTCCCGAGTACATCACCGGCAGCACCCGTATGAAGTCCGGCACCTCCCAGAAGCTCATGTGCGATATGATCAGCACAACCCTGATGGTGCGCCTGGGCCGCGTCGAAGGCAACCGCATGGTGCACGCCCACCTCATCAACAACAAGGTCGTCGACCGTCTGACCCGCACTCTTATGGAGCGCAACAACCTCACCGACTACGCCCTTTGCGAGGCTGCCGTCAAGAAGTACGGCGGACTCAAGGAGGCCGAAGAGCACCTTGACGAACTGAAATAAACCATTATCATCAATTAATTCATAAAACTATCAGTATGAAAAAATTCCGTTATTCTCTGATTGCATTCCTTTCGGTCGCAATGGCCGTGACAGGATGTAAGACCGAAGAGATTCAGGACAATCCCGATCCCACTCCCGCCGGAGACGGTATCGCTCTCACCAAGCTCGTGGACGCTATCTCCACGGCTTATGCGACTTGGGAGGATGCGAGGGAAATCCCTGAAAGCTACACAGTTGACGGCCAGGCCGTGACTCTCCCCGAGTTCATCTATGCCGAGGCTTCGACGCTCGTCGCCCTGCGCGACGGCAAGACCGATCCCATCGCCCTGGTCACCTACAAGGGCGCTTCCAACCCCGACCGCGACAGTTATGACAAGTCCGAAATCGCCGTGACCGGCGGCGCAGCCGACGGCCAGGGTGTCGCGGAGGACCTCTGCACCATCGCCGAGCGCCTGCTCGCGACCGCCAAGGAAAAGAACCAGATTCCCAACCAGACCCTGGTTTATCGCGGCAGCGAAGCTCTCGCTTTCTCGACCGACCGTGCAACCGTCACGATGGCCCGCGCAATCTCGGAGTATGCCGCAAGCGGCGCACTGTCCAAGACCGTTTCCACCGACTATCTGAGCGGCTCCACCACCCTGAAGGCGTTCGCCAAGGAGTTCGTGGGTTACCTCGACGTCTGGGAGAACACCGTCGCCGACATCCTGTCTTCCGACGGTTCCCACTGCGAGGACAACAACACCGCCTGGGAGAAGGTCCACTTCGTTCCCATCCCTCAGGACACCCCCAACGACTGGTCGAAGCAGGGCAGCCAGTACGATGACAAGTACCAGCCTTACCGCACCATCGAAATCGAGGGCACGACCTACACCGCCGCACAGTGCTGGGAGATCGCCATCCGCGGTCTGATGGACATGTGCACCACCACCGGCCAGGCCTTCCTTGACGGTATGGCCCGCAACACCGAAATTCCTTTCGGCGACGGTCTGTCGATCAACAACGCTCCCATCAGCAAGCCTTCCGACGCCTGCGTATGGGGCAAGTATCCCTGGTACGAGTCCACCAACGACGGCGGCCCCGTCAAGTACAACGGCGAGGAACTTACCGAGGTCGGCATCGACTTCATCCTCAAGTGCGGCAGCTGGCACGTTGTCCGCAGCTTCATCAATAACTCCAACAACAACCCTCTGGGAATGATCGGCAACTTCCAGCAGTTCGGCACTTCCGAGAGCACCCTCAACCTTGAAGGTTACGAGGGACTTATCTGCCCTATGCGCGAGTTCCTGATCCTGGCCCGCTTCTACAAGTACATTCTGGACAACAACATCACCAGCAACGTTTACACCGCCCTCAAGGACGTCAAGGTCGACTTCGATCTCTATGCCCAGGAACTCAGCCTCAAGGTGTCTTCCGCGAGCCTTAGCTTCGACGCCATTCCCGAGGCAGGAAAGGAACTCACCGTCACCGCCACCGAGGCCTGGAGCGCCGAGCCCGTCGAAGAGTGGATCCACATCGACAAGGTTTCCGGCGATTCCGGCGAGACTGTCGTCACCGTCACCGTTGACAATCACATGGAGGAGACTCCCCGTGCCGGCAGCATCAAGTTCTCCACCAGCGACTACACCAAGAGCGTGACTGTGAACCAGAGCGCATATGTCAAGCCCGCAGAGGCCACTCTGATGGACTTCGCGAAGGAGTTCGCCACCGTTCTTGACGTCTGGGAGGCCACCGTCGGCACCGTCGACGCCGACGGCACCCACAACGGCTCCACCGCCTGGACCGACGTCCACTTCGTTCCCATCATCAACCCCAACGCCGGCTACACCAACGAGGGCAACCAGTACGACTCCAAGTGGGCTCCCTTCTGGAGCGCCAAACTCGGAGAGGACGAATATTCCTCCAACCAGTGCTGGGAGATCGCTATCCGCGGCCTGATGGATATGTGCACCAGCGAGGGCAGCGACTTCCTCGAGGGAATGACAGACCGCAACAAGGCCTACACCCTGGCCAACGGCAAGAGCACCGGCTCCACCATCCCCAACTATTCTTCCAGCAACCAGTGGGGCGCAAATCCCTGGTACGAGTATGACAATATCGTGACCTGCAATGGCGAGGCCGTCAGCGAAGTCGGCGTCGACTTCATCCTCAAGTGCGGCAGCTGGCACGTTGTGAGAAGCTTCGTGACCAACGCCGGCAACACCGCTCTCGGCAAGATCGGCAATTTCCAGGAGTTCGGCACCTCCAGCTCCCAGCTTCAGCTTGACGGCTACAGCGGATACATCTCCCCTATGCGCGAGTTCTTGATCCTGGCCCGCATCTACAAGTACATCGCCGACAACAACATCTCCGAGAACGTCTATGACGCCATCAAGGACGTGAAGTTCGACTATGACCTCTACGGTGTGGCAATGCCCGACCTTGTGCAGCAGACCACCGATGTGAAGGCCGGATGTGGCGAAGATATTCTTGATGCCAAGTTCATCGCCCGTACATCCTGGACCGCCACCGCTTCCGACAGCTGGATCAGCGTCGATCCCGCTTCCGGCGCGGCCGCTTCTCCCGTCACCATCTCCATCAAGGTAGCCGCCAATGAAGGCGCCGCCCGCACCGGCAAGGTGACCGTCTCCACCGCCACCATGAGCATCGACATCGCAGTCGCCCAGGATGAGTATGTGGCTCCCGCCCAGACCACCCTCAAGGAGTGGGCCGCGGAGTACGTCAAGTGCCTGGATGTCTGGCAGAACACTGTCGGTATGGTCGAGGCTGACGGAACCCACTGCGTCGCCAACGGCACCCAGTTCGAGAACGTGCACCTGATTCCCATCGCCAACCCCAACAAGGGTTACACCACCGCGGGCAACCAGTATGACGACACTCTCTATCCCAACAAGTTCAACGTCACCATCGGAGGCAAGACCTACACTTCCGCACAGTGCTGGGAAATCGCCATCCGCGGTCTTATGAACATGTGCACCACCGAAGGCGAAGACTTCCTCACCGGTATGACCGACCGCAACAAGGCTTACACCCTGGGCAACAACGCTTCCTTCGCGACCGCGGCCGTCCCCGAGTATACCTCCTGCTGCGAGTGGGGTCCTCATCCCTGGTATGAGTATGACAAGCTTGTCAAGTACAACGGCGACGACATCGAGAGCGTCGACATCAACTTCACCCTCAAGGCATCTTCCTGGTTCGTGGTCCGCGGCCTCATCACCAACTCAGGCAACACTCGTCTGGGCAGGTTCGGCAACTACCAGGAGTTCGGCACCGGCACTAGCACCCTCAACCTCGACGGCTACGAGGGCTACATCAGCGCCATGCGCATGATGCTCATCACCGCCCGCATCTACAAGTATCTGCTCGACAACAACATCGACAGCAATGTCTATGACGCCATCAAGGATGCCAAATTCGACTTCGACCTCTATCATCAGGAGTCTTCCGCTCCCTCAGAGCCCACTCTCAAGGATTTCGCAAAGGGCTTCGTGAAGTGCCTTGACGTATGGGAAAACACGGTTGGTACCGTTGACGCCGACGGCAAGCACAACGGAGCAACCGCCTGGACGAACGTGCACCTGATTCCCATCGCCAATCCCAACAAGGGTTACACCAACGCCGGCAACCAGTATGACGACACCCTCTATCCCAACAAGTTCAACGTCACCATCGGAGACAAGACATACACTTCCGCACAGTGCTGGGAAATCGCCATCCGCGGTCTTATGAACATGTGTACCACCGAAGGCGAAGAATTCCTCACCGGTATGACCGACCGCAACAAGGCTTACACCCTGGGCAACAACGCTTCCTTCGCGAGCGCCGCCATTCCTGAGTACACCTCTTGCTGCGAGTGGGGCACTTATCCCTGGTACGAGGATGACAACACCGTGACCTACAACAGTGCGGAAATAAGCGAGGTGGGCATCGAATTCATCCTCAAGTGCTGCAGTTTCCACGTAGTACGCGGCCTTATCACCAACTCTGGCAACACCCGTCTGGGCAAGATTGGCAACTACCAGGAGTTCGGCACAAAGAGCACCCAACTCATCCTCGACGGCTACAGTGGATACATCTGCCCCATGCGCGAACTTCTCATAGTGGCCCGCATCTACAAGTACCTGCTTGACAACAACATCGACAGCAATGTCTATGACGCCATCAAGGAAGTCAAGGTAGCATTCGACCTGTATTAGTTTTCAATCAAGGGGACGGGCATGACCGCCTGTCCCCTTTTTTAATTATATATGAAAAAGACAATCGCCCTTGTATTTTCTGCACTGCTTGCCTTGTGCTGCACAACTGCGCAGCCCGAGAGCGGCAAAAACGAAAATACCGAACCCGAGCCTGCCTTGCAGTGGCGCGACACCTACAACGGCCACCTGCTGCTGTGCCTTGCCGACGCCTATGCCGAATGGGAGAACTCGGGCAAACTGCCGACCACCATAAAGTGGGACGGCGTTTCCGTGTTCAATATCGAGTATCTGCGCGCGGGGCTCACCCTTGCCGTCCGGATGCTCGACGACCCTTCGGGTTGGATGAACGAGGACGTGGACTACCCGTCCGCAACCTGCAGTTTCACCTCCGACGAGCCTTTCCTGCCCCGGGAAGTTCCCTTCAGCGAGTTCGAGCAGACCCTGAGGGATCAATATGCCAACATGCTCGAAAACAATGCGGTCGCGCTGCATATGACGATCGCAGACCATCCCTCGACGCTCAGCTCGACGGGACTTGCAGTGATGATTTGCAGGGCGTTCGCCCACTACAGCGCGAACGAGAAATTCCCTGACACCATAGACACCTGGGAGTCTTCGTACACCAGGTCCACCGACAATTGTGACATTTCCGCCCCCGAAGTAAAGGACGCGCGCGACGCCGCCTGGGCGGCCGCGGGAGTCACCGAAGCCTCCACTGACGCCGAGAAGGCGGAGGCGATATTCAATTACGCCCGCGACGAGTGGGAGTGGGAGAACTACAACAACACAAAGAAAGGCGCCGCCCTCACCATAACTTCCAAGGCCGGCAACTGCTGCGACCTTTCGCACGCAATCTGTGCCATGTGCCGTCTGAGCGGCATTCCGTGCCGTTATTTCCACGCCCAGTGCAAATACTCGAGCGGCGTCATCGGCCACGTCATTTCCCAGCCCTTCACCGGCGGGGAGTGGCATTGGGCCGACGCCTCCAACAACGGCAATTCCTATGGCACCGTGGCCTTCGACGGCTACAGCGGCCTGCATTATTACGAAAATCTTCCGTTCTAGAATACATATGAAATTGAAATTCTGCATCCTGCTTTCTCTCGCGGCCGTTCTGACAATCTCCTGCCAGGGAGAAAAATCCCCGGATCCCGGTCCCGAGACTTATGACGATATGCAGGGCCTCATCATCAACGAGGTCTGTCCGGCCAGGTCCATAGGCAAGGAAGGCTGGATCGAGATCTACAACAAATCGTCAAGGACAATCCGCCTGAACGGACTGCAGGTGTACCTTACCAACAACCTGGTGACGGAGGAAAAGGTCGCCACCCTCACTGAAGGCAGCGTCGAGGCGGGCGGACGCTATCTGATAAGCACCGACAAGGTCGAGTTCTCAAGCCCTATGCTCGTCGCCACCTTCGAGGAGGTCGCGATAGCCGACGCGGAAGGCTCCACCCTGAACGCGTTCTCGGTCACTTATGACTACCGCGCAGGCACAAAGCCGGAGGACGGAGGCAGTTACGCCCGCATTCCCGACATCACCGGCGACTGGACGGTGACGGGGACGGCAACCCCCGGCGAGCCTAACTACAAGGTCGTCTATCACAAGATAGCCAACCTCGTCATCAACGAAGTCTGCCCCTTCGGAAAGTGGGTCGAGGTGGTCAATACGGGCGCTTCTGACATAGAACTCGAATATTCTTGGCTCACAGGCACCGGCGCCACTTTGTACACGGCACCCGCAGGCACCGTCGTCAAGGCGGGAGACCGCCTTGTCGTGGATTGCGAGGGCGACGCCGCGGAGTTCTCGGCCCTGACCTGGTACGACAATGGCGGGAGCAAGGTCGTCTCGTTCTCCGCCGGCAGCCTGTCAGACCCCGGCGAGGGCAGCTGGAGCCGCCTTCCCGACATCACCGGAGACTGGAAAGTCACCTCCGAGCCTACCCGCGGCACAGAGAATGTAAGCACCACTGAGGACGAAAGCGGCATAGTGCTCAACGAGATCAGCTGCAGCGAGGGCTGGGTTGAAATCGCCAACTCCACGGTCGAGAACATCAATACCGACGGCCTTGCCATCTTTGTCGACGACTCCAAAGTCCATGACTTCGGCAAGATCACCATCAACGCCGGCCAGAAGGTTGTGGCCGACATCAACGTCCGGTCAGCCTCCACCATAACCCTGAAAGGCTCTGACGGCACCCTGCTTGACGAATACAAGGCCTCCGACCGCCGCGACAACATCGCTCCCGAGGCAGGTACCAGCTGGAGCCGCCTGCCGGATGCCGAGGGAGGCTGGTACACCGTCTGCACCCCGACCAAGGGCGGGGACAACTACGGCATACAGCAGGGCAACACAATCGCGATGTGGGTCAACCATTCTGCGATGACTTCCATCGACCTCGAGAAAGTCTGCCGGCTCGGCATAGGCAACCTGATGGTCCACGAGTACATCTTCCGCGCCGACAAGCACGACATTGCCGACACGAAGGCCTTCCTCGCCGAATGCCACAAGTACGGCATCAAGACCCACATCTGGATGCAGTGCTTCTGGTGGAATGACGACACCAAGTGGAGATGCCCCGTCATCGACGCCACCGCCACCACTCCCGCATCGTACAACCAGGCCCTCTTTGACGAGGTGATCAATCGTGCGCTGCCTTATCTGGATTACGAGATAGACGGCATCCACTTCGATTACATACGCTTCCCGGGCACCGCAAGCAAGCATAATTTCGAGAGCGACGGAATCACCGGCATAGGCGCCATCACCGAGTTCTGCCGCCAGGCCACGACCAAGATCCGCGCGAAACGTTCCGACATCATATTCTCGGCGGCCCTTATGGGTGAAAAAGCGGCCCAAAGCTACTACGGGCAGGATCCCGCCAAGATGTCCCAGTATATCGACATCCTGATGCCGATGGCCTACATCTCCTCGTACAACTATTCTTCCACGACCAATGTGGCGGTGGCGGACTGGTTTGCCGAGCGCTGCGGCGACGGCCAGGTGTGGCACGGCATCTCGACCTACAACTCCAGTGAGGCGGGCCTCAGCGCCGAAGAGATCCTCCGCGACTGCAAGAACATAGCCGACAATTCCAGGGCGCACGGCATCGCCCTGTTCCGCTACGGCATAGGAACGATTCCCGACATGAACGCCTTCTATAAAAACTGACTGCAATGAAGAAATTGATGATAATCGCAGTTTGCCTGCTGGCGGTCGCGTCCTGCGCGGCCCGGGGCGACGGCAAGCAAAACACCAACGGCATCTGGGTGTGGTCGAAGTACATGACCGAGGTGGACCTGGATGAACTCCGGGCCGCCGACATCGGCAACGTGATACTGCACGAGGTGTCGTTCCGCAACCACGGCGAGGAGGCTGTCCTCTCTTTCATCCGGGCCGCCCGCGAGCGCGGTATCAAGACACATATCTGGTTCCAGTGCTTCTACAAGGAGGGCAAGTGGATCAATCCAGTGGATGACGAGAACAACCGCTACAAGCAGGAGTACTTCGACGAGGTCATCGAGCGTGCCGAGCATTACGTCGACCTGGGCGTGGACGGCATACACCTCGACTACATCCGCTTCGGGGGCACCGCATGGAAGCACAATCCTTCCGAGGAAATCACCGCCACCGGCTGCGTGACCGAGTTCTGCCGCCAGATCAGCACACGGCTCAAGGCAAAGAACCCCGGCATCATCCTTTCGGCCGCCCTCATGCCCGAACCCGACAGCGAGTACTACTATGGCCAGGATCCGGCTCAGATGGGCCGGTACATAGACATCCTGATGCCTATGATATACCGCCACAGCCCCGCTTATTCGGGAGGCGGAGATATGGAGTACCGCACCGCCTGGGCCCGCAGGGTGGCGGACCACTTCGCGCAGAAGGGCGCTCCCGCAAAGGTCTGGGCCGGCACCACCACCTACACCGGTGACGACGGCGCCGTCACCCCGATGAAGGCGGAAGACATCCGCCGCGACTGCGAGGACTTCCGCGACAGCAAGGCCGAGGGCGTGGTCCTGTTCCGCTACGGCCTCGGCGAGATCCCCGACCTCCACGGACTCTGGGATGAAGAATAAACCTTTAAACATCACGATACAATGATACTTATAGCAGACAGCGGCGCATCCAAGACTGACTGGGGATGCGTGTCGCGCCAGACACGGGAGTGCATACGCTTCCAGAGCCAGGGCTACAACCCCAATTACATCACCGGTCCCCAGATTGTCGAAGACATACTTGGGAACATGCCCGCGGAACTCGATCCCGACAGCGTGGACGAGATTTATTTCTACGGTGCGGGTGTCACCCCTCTCCAGTATCCCTTCATGACCGAGACTCTCAAGAAGGTCTTCACCAAGGCGGAGACCGTGTTCATCGCAATGGACACCCTGGCATCCTGCCGCGCGCTGCTGCAGACCAAGCCGGGATTCGCGGCGATACTCGGCACCGGAGCCAACTCCTGCCTGTATGACGGCTGCAACGAGGGCCTCAACGTGGACTCCTGCGGCTTCATACTCGGAGACGAGGGCTCGGGCGCCAACCTCGGCAAGCGGATGATAACCGATTATATCCGTCACAATATGCCTCAGAAGGTGTACGAGATGGTGGGCGAGGCCCTCGGCCACAACAACGACGAGCTGCTGGACATAATCTACACAAAACCTTTCCCCAACCGCTTCTGTGCCCAGTATGCCAGGTTCATCCAGGATCACTACGACGACGAGGACCCCTATTTCCGCAATCTTGCCACGCAGGCCTTCCGCGAGTTCTTCGAGAAGATAGTGACCCACTATCCCGACTACGGGCAGTACACCTTCAACGCCGTCGGTTCGGTCGCTTATTACCACCGCGCCCTGCTCGAGCCCGTGGTAAAGGAATTCGGAATGGAGATGGGCAACATCCTCCAGGCTCCGATGGAGGGGCTTATCAAGTACCATCTTGAAAACAGATAGAAATGGCAAAGAACAAGTATATTATACCTCTTGCGTTCATCGGGATGATGTTCTTCACCGTCGGCTTCGCCACGGGAATCAACGGCTATTTCGTCCCCTTCCTGGAGCAGAACCTGAACCTCAGCTCCGCCCAGAGCTATCTGGTGATTGCGGCGACATTCTGCGCTTTTCTGGTGTTCAGTTTCCCCGCGTCGGGCATAATCAACAAGATAGGCTACAAGAAGACGATGTCGCTTGCGTTCTTCATGTTCGCGCTGGCGTTCTATCTTTTCATCCCCGCCGCGCGATTGGAGAGTTTCCCCCTGTATCTGCTGGCCTGCTTCATCAGCGGGACGGCCAACACCGTGCTCCAGGCCGCGATCAACCCCTATGTCACCATCCTCGGCCCGATCGATACCGCCGCGCGCCGCATTTCCATAATGGGAATATGCAACTCGCTGGCTCTCAGCCTGCCGTCGGTGTTCATCGCCTGGTGCATCGGCAAGAATATCGACGCCGTCACCCTGAACGACCTGGACAAGCCCTTCTACATCATAATCGCCGTAGTGGTCATACTGGGCATAGTAACCCTTTTCGCACCCCTTGAGGAAATCAAGGCCGAGGGCGAGGAGAATGAGGAGGACTGCCCCTACGCCGCAGGCAAGAAGAGCATATGGCAGTTCCCGCACCTGGTGCTCGGCGCCCTCGCCCTGTTTGTGTATGTGGGAGTCGAGAACCTCGCCCTGCTGACCGTGCTGGACTACGCCCAGGACCTCGGACTCGAGAATCCCGAGAAGTACACCCTGTTCCCCGGCCTCGGAATGGCCGTGGGTTACGTGGTGGGCATCATATGCATCCCCCGTTTCTGGTCTCAGGTGAAGGCTCTGCGCATCTGCACCTGGGTGGCCGTCGTGGATTCCATAGCGATTCTCGTCACTCCTCCCGCCGTTTCTGTCTGGTGCGTGGCGCTGCTGAGCCTCGCCTGCTCCCTGATGTATCCCGCGATATGGCCTCTGAGCATCACCGAACTCGGAAAGTTCACCAAGAAGGGCTCCTCGCTGCTCGTCGCCTCGATAGGCGGCGGCGCGCTGATTCCCCTGCTTTTCGGTCTGGTGAAGGACTGGATGGGCCCCCAGAACTCGTACTGGATATGCATCCCGTTCTATCTTTTCATAATGTATTTCGCCTACCGGGGATATAAGATCAGGAAATGAAGAAAATTCTGACCATCCTTGCCCTGACGCTGCTTTGCGCGCGGGCGCTGGCTTGCACTACCGCGATAGTGTCGGCCGGAGCCAGCGGGAGCGGACGGCCTCTGCTGTTCAAACAGAGAGACACCTCGAATCCGTACAACGTTGTCGTCAACATCCCCTCGACGGACGGCAAATATGCCTATACGGCAGTTTTCAACGCATCCGACAAGACCCGCAGGAGCGTCTATGCCGGTTCCAACGAGAAAGGCTTCGCGATAGTCAACAACATGTCCTACAACATCGCTGAAGGCGACTATGACGCCGACAACGGTTCCGTGATGCGGCGCGCGCTGGAATGCTGCGCGAGCGTGGACGAGTTCGAGGCTATGCTCCTTGCCGAAGAGTCGCGCGAGTGCGCGTCCAACTTCGCGGTGACGGATGCCGGCGGAGCGGCCGCGTACATAGAGGCGGCCGACGCTTCGGTCACGCGTTACGACGTTCCCGAAGGAGGCTGGCTTGTAAGGTCCAATTACTCTGTGTCGGGGCGCGAAGACGAACCGTCCGGATATGCCCGTTACGAGACTGCCCACAGCATAATGTCATCGCACAAGGGAAAATTCACGGTGTCCGACCTCATCGACGGCCTGGGCCGCAGCTGGTACAACGCAGTGCTCGGTTTCGACGCATCGCGCAAATTCCGCCGCGGACTCATTTACGACGAGGATTTCATCCCCCGTCCCACCACGGTCTCGGCCGTCTGCTTTGACGGCCCGTCGGTCATGTGGACGGCGGTCGGATACACTCCCGCCTGCTTTGCCGTGCCGGTTGAGGTGCTGGGCGAAATCCCCGCCTGCGTAGGTCCCACCGACCCTGAAGGCAGGGCGCCGGCGAGCGTGCTTGCCGAAAAACTCAAGGCAGAGATGCACCCCCTGCCTCGCGATGCCGCCCGCAAATATGTGGATTTCCGCGTCGTCAGGCCCATAATGAAGACAGTCCGCCGCTACGAGAAGACCGCGGCGGGACTTCTCGGCCGCCCCGACGAGATTGACGCGCTTTTCGAAGAATTCAAAAAACAGTTCTGATATGAAATTCAGACCCCGGTTCCTTGCTCTTGCCCTTTTGGCAATGCTGCCCTCGGGCCTGGACGCCCGCAAGACCGTCGACGACACGAAGGCCGGCCTGAACTGGCTTGATGCCGGTTTCGCCACCTACGATGCCATCCAGAAAGCGATTTTCGAATATGCCGAGCCCGGGTATCAGGAATACCGCAGCAGCGAAGAACTCGCCTCGCACCTCGAGTCCAATGGATTCGCCGTCGAGAGGGGAGCCGCGGGAATCCCGACGGCATTCGTGGCCACTTTCGGTTCCGGCGGCCCGGTGGTGGGCCTGCTGGCCGAATATGACGCCCTGCCCGGCCAGAATCAGGACACCACCTGCGTCAATCATCCCGCCGTGCCCGGAGCGCCGGGCCATGCCTGCGGGCACAACCTGCTCGGTACCGCGACCGTGGCTTCGGCCGTGGCCATAAGCAAATGGCTCGCCCTGGGCCATCAGGGCACCGTCAAACTGTTCGGCTGTCCTGCCGAGGAAGGCGGCGGCGGCAAGGTGTACATGACCCGCGCAGGATGCTTCGACGGCTGTGACGCCGTGTTCGACTGGCACCCTTCGACCGAGAGCTACGTGTCGATGAGCGGGGGACTTGCCAACGTGCTGGTGAACTTCACGTTCCGCGGGACGGCCTCGCACGCGTCCGTCGCCCCCGAGAACGGCCGTTCGGCGCTGGATGCGGTCGAGGCCTTCGACCATATGATGAACCTGATGCGCGAGCACGTCAGTTCCGACGCCCGCATCCACTACATAATAACGGACGGCGGCCAGAGCGCCAACACTGTGCCCGAGAGGGCCTCGGTCCAGTATTACATACGCCATCCCGAGGCTGAAACCGTCCGTGCCATACTGGACCGTGCGATAAAGGCCGCCGAGGGCGCGGCGCTGGGCACCGGCACGACCATGAGCTATGAACTGATGGGCGGCAATTACGAGAGGCTCATCAACCGCTCCCTTGCCGAGGTGTTCCTCAGGAACCTTGTGAAGGTGGGCGGACTCGACCTGGATGAGTCCGAACTCGCTTATGCGCACGAAATGCTGGTCAATTCGGGAATCAGCGACTTTTCGGTGATGGAAAAGATGACCGGTGTGGATCCCGTCCTCAGGCCTGCCGTAAAGGGAGGTCCCTCGAGCGACGTGGGGAACGTGTCCCAGGTGGCTCCGCTGGCCAATCTGCGCTACTGCGCCTGTGTGCCCGCAGGCGGCTCGCATTCCTGGCAGCAGGCTTCGATAGGCGGCACCACCATCGGCACCAAGGCGCTGATGAACGTCGCCCGCATCTTCTACCTCAGCGCGCTCGACCTGTACCGCAGCCCGTCACTTGTGCAAACCATTCGCGACGAATACCGCTCTGTCCGCGGCGACGACTTCGAGTTCCGGCCTCTCATCGGCGACCGCGAACCCCCGTTCGATTACTGCAAATAAAAGAATTCCGGCTCGGCCCGGGCGTCCGATTTTTTGATTTTTGCAAGGATATGCCTATCTTGCAAAGAAAAATTGTTGGACCAAACCTGAGTTGACAATGAATTCACTGTTCTATGCCGTGCCGGCGGCATCGCTGTTGGCACTTCTCTTTGCCTTCCTGTTCTACCGCTCGATGAAGAAAGCGGACGAAGGCACCCCCACGATGAAGCAGATTGCGCAGTATGTCCGCGAAGGCGCGATGGCATACCTCAAGCAGCAATACAAGGTTGTGGTGATAGTATTCATCATCCTGGCCGTGTTCTTTGCCATCCTCGCCTACGGATTCGGGGTCCAGAACCCCTGGGTGCCGTTCGCGTTCCTGACAGGAGGCTTCTTCAGCGGCCTTGCCGGATTCATCGGAATGAAGACGGCGACCTTCGCGTCCGGCCGTACGGCCAACGCCTGCCGCAAATCCCTTAACGGAGGCCTCAAGATAGCGTTCCGCAGCGGCGCCGTGATGGGTCTGACCGTCGTCGGACTCGGCCTGCTGGACATAGCCCTTTGGTGGATAATCCTCAACGCGTTCGTCGTCGAGGCCACCGAGGCCCAGAAACTCGTCGTCATCACGACCACGATGCTCACCTTCGGAATGGGCGCGAGCACCCAGGCCCTCTTCGCCCGCGTGGGCGGAGGTATCTACACCAAAGCGGCCGACGTGGGCGCTGACATCGTGGGCAAGGTCGAGACCGACCTTCCCGAGGACGACCCCCGCAACCCCGCCACCATCGCCGACAACGTGGGCGACAACGTGGGTGACGTGGCCGGAATGGGAGCCGACCTGTACGAGAGCTACTGCGGCTCCATCCTCAGCACGATGGCCCTGGGCGCTTCGGCGTTCTTCGCCGCCGGCCCCGAGATGCAGACAAAGGCGATAATCGCCCCCATGCTCATCGCCGCCGTGGGCGTCGTGCTCAGCATCGTCAGCATCTTCACCGTCCGCACCAAGGAAGGCGCCGGGATGGCCCAGCTGCTGAAATCGATGAGC
>R04__coassemble_148_pt1 | contig 26262 bp, 25 predicted proteins | sample R04__metabat2_low_PE_037 | metagenome-assembled genome bin R04
TGCCATCTCCGGAATCTCCTGCAAACCTGATTACAACATCTTTAGTATCAATTACCTTGTGTTGCATTGGTTATTATTTTGGGTTGTTTATTGCTGCTGTGCTTGGGCTTGGGCCTGGAGTTCCTGCTGGAGAGTCTCAAGCGTGCGGCCTTCCGCTATACCGAGGATAGTGCGGGCCGCGGGAGTGAGGTCATCGCTCTGGGCGGGATCGATATACAGGGCGCTGCCCAAATCGAACACATAAATATATCCGCCCTTCTTGGCCAGATCGTTCACGGTGTCCTGGGCCTTCTGGTAGATGGGGGCCATCAGCTGCTGCTGTTGCTGCTGGAGTTCGTTCTGGATGCTCTGGCTGAACTCCTGGATCCGCTGCTGGATGTCGGTGAGTTCCTTCTCTTTGCTCTCGCGTATTGCCTGAGTCCAGGTGGAACCCTTCTGCTGGTAGGTCTGGTACTTGGTCTGGAATTCCTCGACCATGGCGTTGTAAGTCTCGTTGGCATCGGCCTCGGAAGCGGCCATGACGGTGCGGGCTTCGTCCATCTCGGGCATCAGCTGCACGAGCTCTGCGAGGTTGACGTGTGCGAACTTCTGGGCAAATCCTGCCAGGGGGAGAACTGCCATTGCGGCAATCATGAAAATTTTCTTCATAATACTATACCTTTAATGTTTTTATCTGTTAGAACTGCTGTCCTATGATGAAGTGGAACTGGCTTCCGCCGTAGGTGCTGTCATCAAATCCGTAGCCCCAGTCGACACCGAGCAGGCCCACCATCGGGAGGAAGATGCGCACACCGACTCCGGCGCTGCGTTTGATCTCGAACGGATTGAAGTCGCGGATGTCGGACCAGCAGTTGCCTCCCTCCAGGAATCCGAGCACGAATATGGTGCTGGAAGGCTGCAGGATGACGGGATAACGGAGCTCGACGGTGAACTTGTCATACACGTTGCCCGCATAGGCGTAACCGTTGGAATTGTAGGATGACGGCTCGTAGGGAGTCAGCGAGTAGTTCTCGTAGCCTCGCAGCGAGATGACTTCGTTGCCGTAGGTGCTGTATCCGGACATTCCGTCACCGCCCACGAGGAAGCCCTCGAACGGCGAGTAGCCCCAGTTGCGGTTGTAGTAACCCAGGTAGCCGAACTGCGCGCGTGTCATCAGGACCAGGTCGCCGATGAGTTTGGTGTATGTGGCGGCGCTGAACTTCCATTTGTGATATTCGATCCACTTGTAACGGTTCTTGGCCGACCAGTTGGAGTAGTCGACGTCGTATGGGGAGGCGACGTCCACCTTGTTGCCGTCGGAGTCATAGTCGTACTTGCGCAGCAGCGAGAACGGCGGGGTGAGCGACAGCGAGAACGAGAAGTCGGAACCCTGACGGGGATAGATTTGCTGGTCGGTGGAGTTTCTCATCAGGCTGAGGGTGTAGCTGATGTTGTGGGCGACACCGTCGTCAAATATGAAATATCCGGAATACCAGTTGGTCAGCCGGTAGGTCTGCCAGTTCAGGCCGTTGTAGAGCACGAAATAGTTGTCGGGCCACTTCAGGCGGTTGCCCAGCGAGGCCGAGAAGCCGAATACCTCCATCTGGCGGTCGTTGCTCAGGATGTTCAGCGCCAGGTAGGAGTTGGTCTGGCGGGTGTAGTAGGCCGACAGGTTGAGCGAAGTGGGCTTCTTGCCGGTCAGCCAAGGCTCGGTGAAACTCGCCGTCAGGGCGGTGTAGTAGGTGCCGTTGGTCTGGAAACGGAACGCAAGGTTCTGGGCGTCACCCAGAGGCACGGGTCTCCAGGCGCTCTTGTCCAGGAAGCGGTGGGTCGAGAAGTTGTTGAAGCTGACGCCGACTGTCGCGACGAAGGTGCTTCCGCCCCATCCGCCGCTGAGTTCCAGCTGGCTCGAAGGCTTCTCTGTCACGTTGTATACCAGATCGACGGTATTGTTGAGCTGGTTGGGGATTATCGAATAGCCCTTGGAGGCGTCCATAATGGCTTCAGGATCGAATTGTCCGAGCGAGGCGATCTCGCGGATGGAGCGCTCGAAATCGGTCTGGCTGAACAGGTAGCCGGGACGGGTGAAAATCTGGCGGCGCACAACCTTCTCGTTGGTCAGGTCGTTGCCGTTGATCACTATGTTGTTCAGCGTGGCCTGCTTGCCTTCGGATATGCGGAGCTCGATGTCGACGGAGTCGTTCTGGATATTGGTCTCGACGGGAGTTATGCTGAAGAACAGGTAGCCGTTGTCGCGGTACAACTTGGAGACGTCGTAGTCGGACTCCTTGCCGCCGCCGTACAGATGCTTCTGCATCGTCACGACGTCGTAGATGTCTCCCTTCTCGATGCCCAGGATAGAGCTCAGCTGGTCGGCGGTGTAGACCGAGTTGCCGGTCCAGGTGACATCGCGGAAGTAATAGCGCTCGCCCTGGTCGAAGTACATGTCTATGCCGAGCCGCTTCGGAGTGATGTAGTAGATCGAGTCGCGCACCAGGCGGGCGTCGCGGAAGCCGGCCTCGCCGAAGGCGTCGAGCACGGTCTTGCGGTCGTTCTGGTACTCCTTCTCCTTGAATTTCTTGGAGTGGAAGAAATTGTAGATCTTGTTGGACTTGGTCTCCGCCATCGCCTTGGCGAGCTTGCGGTCGGACACGTCGGTGTTGCCTATGAAATTGATGTCGCGGACCTTGACCTTGAGCCCCTTGTCCACCGCGAAATTGACTCTGATGGCGTTCTTGACGATTGTGTCCTTCTGGACTTCGGCCTTGACCGAGCAGTTAAGGAAGCCTTTTTCGGCATAATAGCGCTTGATGATGTCGGCGGAAGTCTTTTCGACATATTCCGAGAACTCGCCGCCTCGACGCAGGCTCAGGCGCTCCTGCAGATCCTTCTTTTCGCCGGATTTGACGCCGGTGAAAGTCCAGCGCGAAACCCTGGGGCGCTCGACGATCACGATCTTGAAGTATGCAGAATCGCCCTGGGGGTTCAGGTGATCGATCTCGAGAGACACGTCCTCGAAGAAACGCTGGAGCCACAGACGGCGCACGATACCGGAAACGTCATCGCCGGGGACGGTGAGTTCCATCCCCTTCTGCATCCCTGTGAGCTGGATTATCTGCTGGTCACTGAAATAGTGGTTGCCTTCGACGCTGACGCCGCCGACGTAGTATTTCTGCGGACTGGAATAATCGATCTCGACATCCCGGCTCTGCGCGAGGGCGCGGGGCTGGACGAGCATCAAGGCCGCAAGCACGATTATGATATATCCGAAACGGGTTCTCATCTTGAATTTGGCAAAGGTACGACTTTTATTTGACTTTTCCGAAACGCCGGTCCCGCTTTGCGTATTCCTCGATCGCGGCGCGGTACTGCTCTTTTCTAAAATCGGGCCAAAGTGTGTCGGTAAACACCAATTCCGTATATGCGAGCTGCCAGAGGAGGTAATTGCTTATCCGTTTCTCGCCGGAGGTGCGGACCATGAGGTCGGGGTCGGGAATGCCGGCGGTGACCAGGTACGGTTCGATCGAGTCGCCGCCCTCGGAGGCCATTCTGGAAGCCGCCTGCTGGATGTCCCACTTGCCGCTGTAACTTATAAAGAGTATCATCGTCAGAGCCGTTCCGGCGGCAGTCTCGCGGTCGATCATATCGATGGTGGCGTTGAGCTCGTCGGACAGGCGGGAGCGGTTGCCCAGCACAACGAAATGCACGCCGTGCTCCTTGAAGTTTCCGAGCTCGCCCACCATCGCCTTGAGCATCAGGCCCATAAGGGTGGTGACTTCGTCATCGGGGCGGGCCCAGTTCTCTTCGGAGAAGGCAAAGAAGGAAACGTACTTGACGCCCCATTCGACGGACGCCTCCATCACGGCGCGGACGCTCTCGACTCCTTCGAAGTGGCCATACACCCTCTCTTTGCCGCGGGCCTTGGCCCAACGGCCGTTGCCGTCCATTATGAGGGTTACGTGGGTGGGGATTACGCTTGGTGCTTGCATATCAGTGTTGGCGGCCTGCGTTACGCACGTCTTCGCCCCAGAGCAGGCGCGAGCGAAGCGCGTTTATGAAATTGGACCTGCCGGACACTATGCGGCGCAGCCGCAGCGGGGACGCCGCGACCTCTATGCGCGTGCCGGCGGGAATGACGTAATTGCGGTTGTCCAAGGTAAGGACACAGGAGGAGTCACGGGATTCGGTGACAATGCTGATGCGGGACGAATCCGGGACAATCAGAGGGCGCACGTTGAGGTTGTGCGGCGACACGGGGGCCACTATGAGAACCTTGCTGTCAGGCAGGCAGATGGGGCCTCCGACCGACAGGTTGTAGGCTGTGGAGCCCGAACTCGTGGCGACAATCAGGCCGTCGGCCCAGTATGTGGGCAGAGGGGATGCGTCCACCGCGACATCGACGCCCAGCATCGAGGCGCCGACACGCGACACGCTCATCTCGTTCAGCGCATAGGGGGTCCAGTCGGGCAGGGAAATCCCTTCCGGGCGGACCTCCAGCAGCTCGCGCTCCTCGACCGTGTACCGGCCCTCGAGCAGGATGCCGGCTATATCGTCCTCAGGCTTGTTTTCGGACAGGAATCCGAGCCTGCCGAAGTTGACGCCCAGAACAGGCACCCCGGCGGGTACGGCAAGCCGCGCGGCGCTCAGGAAAGTACCGTCGCCGCCGAAACTCAGCAGGACGTCGGTCCCGGCTCCGAGGGCCTCGCAGGATGCGATGTCACGGACCTCGCATCCTGCGGCACGCAAGGTGCCGAGCAGAGAGGTCAGGCGTCCGTCAGACCGCAGGGCGGGATTCTGGATATAGAAGGCAATTTTCATATCAAACATCAAATTTACGCTTTTTTGTCCAAATAACAACAAACTATTTTAAAGCGGGCACAAAATTGGGACCGGCTGATGATTTTGTCGGAATTTATGCGTAATTTAGCCCTGTTAAAATCTACAAAGCGATATGACTACGACATTGACTCAGCAGGGCGGGACGGCGGAAGTGTCCGTCAAGGGGCGTTTCACCACCGACGAGACCGCTGCTTTCCTCAAGGATATCGAACCTCTGTTCAACGAAAAATTCGCACAGGTCACCATGGACCTGTCGGAACTCGATTTCATCTCGAGCGCCGGCATCCGATGCTTCGTGATGCTGCTCAAAGCCTGCGAAGCGAACGGCTCGAACCTGGTCCTGAAGAATCTCACTCCCCAGATCCAGGACATCTTCACGCTCACCGCGCTGATCGACCGCTTCAACGTACAGTAACCGACAGATGGGCAAGAGACTCCCATACTTGAAACTGCTGACTCCGGTGCTGTTCGGAGGCATCCTCCTGTTCGGCATACTCGTGATCTGCATAGGCGTGGGAATCTACAACCGCGAGCAGCGGTACATCAAGGAATACACCCGGGCCCGGATGGAATCCCTGGTACGGGCCCTGGAGGTCAGGACCGGCTCGGTCGAGTCCGCCCTGCTCACGGCGAGCCACACATACGACACCCAGCCGGAAGACACAAACCTCATTTACAGCCATCTGGAGACCCTCGCGCGCGACAACACATTCATAAACAACGCGGCGCTGGACATCTGGGACGAAAGCGAAGACGACGACCCCGAAGCATACTCGATCACTTATTTTGCCGCTCACGACCCGGATTCAGGCATAGTGCACGGATACAAGAAAGTATATAACCGCATTGTGAGCGCCAACGAAATGGACTGCTACCTGAAAGCAAGGACTTCCGGCAGGGCCTGCTGGTCGCAGCCATACGACGACACGGAATTCACCAAACAGCATCTTGTGACCTGCTACCAGCACTGCGGATGCAGCGGGCTTATGATGAGCGCGGACGTCGAGATGACAAGTCTCCTTCAGGATATCGACAGTCTGCAGTTCTATGACAACAGCAGGCTCTACATAGTCGCCGAGAGCGGTACGACATATACGCTCTCCGACAGTAAAGACCGCGGTCTTTGGCTTCTGGAACCGGGCGAGAGACTGGGCACGAAGGATTGCATAACGATCGCCTGCCACTCCGACGATCTGGGAATAGACATAATCAATGAAGTACCCAAGGACGAATTGCAGAACCTTCTGCGTAAATGGGCGTTCTTGGTGCTTGCGATATTCATCGTCGGACTCGTGGCGCTCGCCGCAATGGTGCACAGGACATTCCGCCGGTCCCAGGAAAAACTGACCGAATCGCTCAGGAAATCAGCCCTCGAAGAGAGGGCTCTGGGCAAGATCGAGAACGAACTTGCCATCGCCGCCGGCATCCAGACAAGAATGCTGTCGTCCCCCGGCAAGGGCGTACACCTTGTCCCCGGCACGGGGCTGCCTGCCGACGTGATGTCGGTTCTGATTCCCGCCCGCGAGGTAGGAGGCGACCTTTACGAATACAGGCTTGAGGGCCACAATCTCGTGATGTGCGTGGCCGACGTCAGCGGCAAGGGCATCCCCGCGTCAGTCATAATGACCAAGTGCTGCACGCTGTTCCACGCCTACATTTCCGACAACAGGAATCCGGACCCGGCCGGGATGCTCCGCTATATGAACGCCGAGCTGTGCAGACGCAACGCCGACGTGATGTTCGTCACCATGTGGGCGGGAGTCCTCGACCTGCGGGACGGAACCCTCAGATACTCCTCGGCCGGGCACAACCCTCCGGTACTGCTTTCGGACGGGTCGTCACTGCTCAAATCCCACGGCGGAATGCCTCTGGGAATGTTTGAGGACGCCGGGTACCTGACCGCAACGCACAAGTTCAAGGCGGGCGACGCCCTGCTGCTCTATACCGACGGCATAACCGAAGCCGAAGGCCCCGGAAAGGCGCTCTTCGGGGACGAGGCGCTGCTGGATGCCTGCCGCGGCGCCGTTTCTCACAACCCGCAGGTGATCTGCGACACCGTCCTGAGGGCTGTGAAGGCCCACGCTTCCGGCTGCACCCAGTCCGACGATATCACCCTGCTCTGCCTGGCCTGGGGCGGGAAATTCGCCCAGCTGCGCGGCATCGACGACGTGAGCGCGCTCCACACGCTGGCCGAAGAATGCGGCGGCAATTACCGCACGGCGCTCGCGCTCGAAGAAGCGGCGGCGAACGCTTTCTCGCACGGAGGCGCGCAGTTCGTGAGCGTCGAGTTCTCGGAAGGCTCCTACACGCTGATATATGACGGCGATGATTTCGACCCCACGACGTTCAGCGAGCCGGAGGACTGCGATGATGCGCTGAGCATAGGCGGCAGGGGCATAGACCTCATCAAGAGACTGTGCTCGGAGCTGTCTTTCCGCCGCGATGGCGTCTACAACAGGATGGAGATGACGATAGGGTCACTTCAGGGCGCACAGCAGAGTGGCCTGGGTGCAGTCCAGGACAAGCACGTCGACGACGTCGCCGGCCTTGTGGACTGAATCCTTCCAGACGCACATCTTGTTTGAAGAGGCCCTGCCGCACAGATCGGCGGGATCCCGCTTCGAGGGTCCTTCGACCAGCACGCTCAAAGTCTTGCCGATGTCGCGGCGGTTGCTCTCGAGCGACAGACGGTTCTGCAGCGCGATTATCTCCTCGAGCCTGCGCGTCTTGACGGCGGCGGGCACGTCGTCGGGGTACCTGCGGGCGGCAAGGGTCCCCGGCCTCTCGGAATACTGGAACATGAACGCGGCGTCGAAAGCGACGGTCTCGAAAAGGGACAGCGTATCGGCGTGGTCGTCTTCGGTTTCGGAGCAGAAACCGGCGATGACGTCTGTCGTGATGGCGCAGTCAGGCATTATCTCGCGTATCCGCTTCACCCTGTCCAGGTACCACTGCCTGGTGTAGCGCCGGCGCATCTTCTCCAGCATCCTGTCAGAGCCGGACTGTACGGGCAGATGAATGTGGCGGCAGATGTTGGGATGTGCCGCCATAGTGAGCAGCACGCCGTCGCTTATGTCCTGGGGATTGGAGGTCGAGAAGCGTATGCGCAACCCCGGCACAGCCTCGGCGACCATACCCAGCAGGCAGGCGAAGTCAGTGCCTTCAAAATTATAGGAGTCCACGTTCTGGCCCAGCAGGGTGATTTCCTTGTAGCCGTGCCGCGCGCAGTCGCACGCCTCGCGCACTATTGAATGGAAGTCGCGGCTGCGCTCCGCCCCGCGGGTGTATGGCACGACACAGTACGAGCACACGTTGTTGCAGCCCCTCATAATGGATATGAATGCGGACACGCCGTTCTTGTCGGTGCGGTGCGGGATCACCTCGGAATAAGTCTCGGTGCGCGACAGGTTTACATCCATTGCGGGAGTCCCGGACGCGGCGGCGCTTATCAAAGAGGGCAGGCCGCGGTATGCGTCCGGACCGGCCACGATGTCGACCTTGCCGGTCTGCAGCAGCCGCTCCTTCATCCTCTCGGCCATACAGCCCAGTATGCCCACGAGCGTGCCGGGGCGGCTCCGGCGTTCGATGTCGAACTGGCCGATGCGGCCCAGGATGCGCTGCTCGGCGTTGTCGCGCACCGAGCAGGTGTTGGCCAGAATGACGTCGGCCCGGGTGATGTCGGAAGTCGCCTGAAAGCCTTCCGCTGACAGGATGGCCAGGACGACCTCGGTGTCGGCGACGTTCATCTGGCATCCGTATGTTTCGATGTATACCTTTTTCATTGCTGACGCAAAGATAGAGAATTTTCTTATCTTTGTCTTTTGAAATGAGCAAACGTCTGATATATGTACTGCTGCCGCTGGTCCTGATGCTCAGCGGATGCGCGCAGCGCTTCAAGGAAGTCAAACCCACTTCCTTCGAGATCGTGTCAGTGTCGCCGCGCGGCCTCACGTCCATCGACGCGGTGGTCGACGTGGGCGTCCACAATCCCGCAGGACAGTTCACCGTTTCGGACATCAGCTGCACCGTAAGGTACAAGGGCGATCCCTGCATCGACATCTCCGCCGATCCGGTCACCGTCGCGCGCCGCAGCGACGAAGTGTACCGCATCCCTCTGACCGGCACGCTGGCGAAGGGATCCAATCCGTTCCAGCTGCTCGAACTGCTTGGGAATCAGGGAAATATGGAAGCCGTGACACTGGATGTCAGCGCCCGCGCGGCACTTCGCGGCGGAATCGGCAAGGAAATTGAATATCAGGACGTGCCGCTGCAGCGGCTGCTAGACCGACTGTGATATGAAGAGAACAATACTGACACTCGCAATTGCATTGCTGGCCTGCTCGGGTCTGGGAGCCCAGACCGGGTCTGCCGCCCTCGACTCGGCATTCGTGGCCGGACGCATATTCCACACTATGCCCGGGTGTGTCACGATACTGCAGTCCCCCGCCGTGCGGTCGGCCATCGAAAGCCAGACACTGCACAATTCCGGCAAGATGTTCTACGGATTCCGCATCCGCCTGTACTATGGCAACAGCAGGACCGCCCGCGGCGAATCCGCCTCGTGCGAGAACCGTTTCCGCACGCTTTTCCCCGAAATACCCTGCGAGCGCACTTACACAAACCCCAATTTCAAGGTGACAGCCGGCAATTTCAGGACGCGCACCGAAGCAGAGAAGGCTCTCAGGGTGATCAAGGGAGTATTCAGCGGCGCCACCATAGTGAAGGAACGGTTCCGCTATCCGTCGCTCGACGGCCTGACCCCCGTCCTGCCCGATTCGCTTGACCTGTACAACCCGCAATTCTGAAAACGATGCTCAAGCAGGGATTAGAACTCAAGCAGACCCAGAAACTCTCGCCCCTCCAGATCCAGACGATCAAGCTCATCGAGCTGCCGATTCAGGACCTGGAGCAGAGAATCCGCGCCGAACTTGAAGAGAATCCCGTGCTGGACGACACTCCCGACACCTCCAAATCCGAAGAGGAACGCGACATATCCATCGACGAACTGACCGAAGACGACACCCCCTCGTACCGCTACAAGGTCAGCAACTGGGGCAAGGACCCCAGGCCCGAATACAACACTTTCTCGGTCCGCTCGAGCTTCACCCAGGGACTTATGGACCAGCTCGGTTTCCGGGACCTGACCCGTCAGCAGTACGATATCGGAGCCTTCCTCATCGGCTCGCTCGATGACGACGGCTACCTGCGGCGCGACATAGAATCCGTGGTGGACGACCTCGCTTTCCGCGCAGGCATCACCGCCACTTCCGAAGAAGTCCTGCAGATGCTGCGCGTGATCCAGGAATTCGAGCCTGCCGGAGTCGGGGCGCGCGACCTCAGGGAATGCCTGCTGCTCCAGCTCTACGGCCGCAGCCAGTCCGACTCAGTTGTGCTGGCCGAACGCATACTCGAAGACTGCTTCGCCGAATTCTCGAACAGGCATTTCCAGAAGATAATCTCGCGCCTGGGAGTGAGCGAGGAGCAGTTGAAGGCCGCAATCGCGAAGATAGTCAAGCTCAATCCTTCTCCCGGCGGCGAATCGGACGATATCTATAACGACCGCGCGCAGCAGGTCATCCCCGATTTCGTGCTCGAGAACGTGGGCGGACAGCTGACATTCTCGATGCCCCGCTTCAGCGTGCCCGAACTGCGGGTCAACAGCAACTATGCCCGGATGCTCTCCGAATCCAAGGGTTCGTCCGACCGCTCCCAGAAGGAAGCGGCGGCATTCGTCAAGCAGAAACTCGACTCCGCAAAATGGTTCGTGGAGGCCCTGAGACAGCGCCAGAACACGCTCCGCAAGACGATGCAGGCCATTCTGGACTACCAGAGGGATTACTTTGCCGACGGCGACGAGACAAACCTGCGGCCGATGGTCCTGAAGGACATAGCCGAGGTGACCGGATTCGACATCTCCACGATCTCGCGCGTTGTCAGCAGCAAATATATCGAGACCCACTTCGGGATCTTCCCTCTGAAATATTTCTTCTCAGAAGGTATGGAGAACAGCGAAGGGGACGAGGTGTCGACCCGCGAACTCAAGATGGCCCTGCAGGAATGCGTCGACGCCGAAGACAAGAAAAAGCCGCTCACGGACGAACAGCTCGTCGAAAAGATGCAGCAGCGCGGCTACAAGGTCGCCCGCCGCACGATCGCCAAATACCGCAGCCAGCTCGGCATACCCCTGGCACGCTGGCGCAAGGAACTCTAGCGCGCCTTCCTGCCCTTCCCGGTCGGACGGCAGACAATCTGGATGTCCCATCCCTCGATCCTGTAGCCCTTGAACCTGCGCCCCTTGAGCGAAGCTTCGATCAGATCCGTCAACCCCTTGTCCTTGATATTGACGAACCCGCCGCCGGTCCTGTCGTAAAGGTGCATATGCCTGGACGGGTCAAAATCAAAGTACATCCTGCCCTCGCAGCTCATCCTGCGGCCGTATACGCCGAGGTCGGCCATCTGGCTGAGGATGTTGTAGACAGACGCTTTCGACACCTTGGTGGAACCGTGGGCGGCTATATGCCCGTATACGGCATCGGCGTCGGCGTGCACGAGAGCCTCCATCGAGGCGTGCACGGCCAGACGCTGGGGCGTCACCTTGAGCGAGCGGCTTTTCAGCAAGTCCTTGAAATCAGCCATAGTACTGCAAAGATATGTGATTTTTTGCTATATTTGCAACTCAATATTCACACGGAATACCGCACGCGATGGAACACGTAAAATGCCTGATCATAGGCGGAGGTCCAGCCGGATACACAGCCGCCATCTATGCATCCAGGGCGGCGCTCGCCCCCGTACTGTACGAGGGCAACGAGCCCGGAGGACAACTCACCACCACCACCGTGGTCGAGAATTTTCCCGGATTCCCCGGAGGTGTCGACGCAAACAAACTCATGGCCGACATGAGGGCCCAGGCGGAAGGTCTGGGAGCCGACATCAGGCGCGGAGCCGTGACCTCGGCCGACCTCGGCGTGCGTCCGTTCAAGTTCACCATAGACTGCGAGGCCTGCATCGAGGCGGACACGGTGATCATAGCCACAGGAGCCACTGCAAAATACCTCGGACTGCCGTCGGAACAGAAGTTCCGCGGGCTGGGCGTATCGGCCTGCGCGACCTGCGACGGATTCTTCTACCGCCGCAAGGACGTAGCCGTGGTGGGCGGAGGCGACACCGCCTGCGAAGAGGCGACCTACCTGGCAGGACTCTGCCGCAAGGTATATATGATAGTGCGCCGCGACGTGTTCCGCGCCTCGGAAGCGATGCGCAGCCGCGTGCTGGCAACCCCCAACATCGAAGTGCTGTGGAACTGCAACACCCGCGAAGTGCTCGGCGACGGGTCCGGCGTCACCGGTGTGAGGATAGAACGCAAATCTGGCGAGGTTTTTGATATAGCGGTGGACGGCTTCTTCGTGGCCGTCGGTCATCATCCCAACTCCGACCTGTTCCGGCAGTGGGTCCGCACCGACGAAAACGGCTACATAGTGACCGAAGGAGGATCCCTGACAAACGTCGAAGGCGTGTTCGCCGCAGGCGACGTCCAGGACCCGCACTACCGCCAGGCCATAAATGCCGCGGCTTCCGGCTGCCGCGCCGCGCTTGATGCCGAAAAGTATCTGAAGAGATGAAGAAAAAGACAGTTATCCTTGCGGTCTGCCTGACCGCGCTTGCCGCCGCCGGCTGCAAATCCCAGTATGAAACCCTGCTCGAGGGGAACGACGTCGATGCCAAGTACAACGCCGCCTTCGAGTATTTCGAAAAGGGCAAATACGCCAAGGCCGCCCAGCTCTTCGAGAGCCTGTCCGTGATCACGAGCGGCACCGAACGCGACGACACCGTCCAGTATTACTGGGGTTTGAGCAACTACAGCGACCGCGACTACTACACCGCCGAGACCAATTTCGAGCGTTTCATCCAGAACTTCCCCCGCTCGCCTTTCGCCGAGCCGGCCAGGTTCCTGTATATCGACTGTCTGTACCGCTCCACACTGCGTTACGAACTGGACCAGACTCCCACCTACAAGGCGATGACCCAGATCAGCGAATACCTGATCGAGAATCCCACCGGCGCCAATGCCGACATCTGCCGCAAGATGCTCTCGAACCTGGGCGAGCGGCTGGACAAGAAGGCCTACGAAAACGCCCGGCTCTACTACAGGATGGAGGACTACAAGGCATCGCGCGTGGCTTTCCGCAACATCCTCAAGGATGACGCCGAGAACGTCTATCGCGAGGACATCCTCTACTACACCGCGATGTCGTCCTACAAATACGCCCAGAACAGCGTGGAATCCAGGCAGAAAGAACGCTATATGACCTTTATGGACGACTATCTGAACTTCGTCGGAGAGTACCCGGATTCACACTACCGCAAGGAGTTGGAGAACCTGTACAAAAAAGTGAAAGAAAAATATTGAAACCTTCGGCGCGCACGCGTCCGTATTGTAAATATGGAAAAGAAAGTACCTACCAACACAATCACGAGGGACACCAAGTACCTCGCCGAGCCCACGGGCAACATCTACGAGACCGTCGTCATCCTCTCAAAGAGGGCGAACCAGATAGCGCTGGCCGAAAAGAAAGAGCTTTCCAAGAAACTCGAGGAGTTCCGCGGCGAGCGTGACACAATGGACGAAGTGTTCGAAAACAAGGAGCAGATCGAAATCTCCAAGTACTACGAGCGTCAGCCCAAACCCGACCTGGTCGCCATCTCCGAATTCGAAGACGACGAACTTTACTATCGCGTGGCCCAGGACGAATAATCCCGCGGAGTCATGCTCCGGAGCCTTCAAGTCCGCAATTACATTCTGATAGACTCTCTGGAAGTCGAATTTCCGGAGGGTCTGGTCATTATTACCGGCCAGACCGGGGCGGGCAAGTCAATCCTGCTGGGGGCCCTGTCGCTCCTGGGCGGAGCGAAAGCTGACGGACGGGACGTGGGCGAAGGCGCCGAAAATTGTGTGGTCGAAGCCGAATTCACTTGCGACGACCCGGCGCTGGAAGCAATACTCACGGAAAATGACATCGACTCCCAGGATGGGACTCTGACCCTGCGCAGGGTGGTTTCGAAATCCGGCCGCAGCCGCAGCTTCATCAACGACTGCCCCGTCCCTGTGAGTATGTTAAGCCAGGTGGCGGACTCGCTTGTGGACATCCATTCCCAACATCGCAGCCTTGTGCTGACCGACCGGGCGTTCCAATTGTCGGTGCTTGACTGTTTTGCAGGCAACACGGACTTTGTACAGGAGTGCAGGGAAAAGTGGCGCGCGCTCTCGGCCGCGAAGGAGGAACTTCAGGAACTGGAAGACAGACTCGTACGGCTGGAGGCCGACCGGGACTACAATACCGCCCAATGGGAGCAGCTGGAACGCGCCGGTCTGCGCGACGGCGAACTCGAGGAACTCGAATCCGAGCAGGCGCGCCTGGCCAATGCCGGACTGATCAAGGAATCACTCCAGGGCGCGCTGGCGCTGTTCGAGCCCGTAGAGGGCCGCTCAGTCGAAGCGTCCCTCAAGGAATCCCGCCACCTGCTCGAGAAAGTGTCCGGATATGTCGGCGAAGCGTCGGAACTCTGCGACAGGATAGAGAGCGCGAGGATCGAGCTTGGCGACATTTTCTCCGAGATATCCGGCCTGGAATCCGGTATAAACTTGTCCGAAGAAGCGCTCGACGCAGTCGAACAGCGTCTTTCGCTGCTGTATTCGCTGATGCGCAAGCACGGGCGCGACTCCGTCGCCGGCCTGATCGAACTGCGCGATTCGCTGAGCGAGACGCTTTACGACGCCGATTCGCTCTCGGAGAGAATAGAAAGCGTGAAATCCGACATCGCAGGACTCAAGTCCGATTATGACAAGATCAGCGCCGCGCTCTCAAAGTCCCGTCGCGAGGCCGCGCCGGATTTCGCGAATGCAATAACAGAGTCGCTGCGTTTCCTCGAGCTTGAACGCGCAAGCTTCAGCGTCGCACTTGAAGATGCCCGGGACAGTGCGTGCGGAGCCGACAGGGTGAGTTTCCTGTTCGCCTCGGACGGACGCAATCTGCAGGAAGTATCGAAATGCGCATCCGGAGGCGAATTGTCCCGCATAATGTTGTCGCTCAAGGCGATGATGGCCAGGTTCGCCGGAATGCCGACGCTGATCTTCGACGAAATCGACACCGGAGTCAGCGGCAGCGTCGCGGACAAGATGGGCCGTATGATCTGCGAAATGGGACGGACAATGCAGGTGTTCTCGATAACCCACCTGCCCCAGGTGGCCGCAAAGGGACGCGCCCACTATGTGGTCAGCAAGTCTGTAGACGGCCGCGGACGCAGCGTCACGTCAATAAACAAAGTCGAAGGCGCCGAGCGGACTTTGGAAATAGCCCGGCTGCTCAGCGGCTCGAGCATCACCGAAGCCGCCATCGCCAATGCCGAAGCCCTGCTGCAGGGTCGTTGACAGGTCAGGGTCATAAACGATACGCCTGACGGCGACACCCACCGCGCCCGTCCTGCCTTCCGACGAGAATCTGAAATCAGACTGGAGTCCCCTCTGGGAGAATTCGGGAAGTTTGGCATACCAATGCCGTCCCCAGGTGGTGCACAGGGTCGTGAAATAATGCATCAGGTCATAGCCCTGGAACGCGAATCCCGACGGCTCCGCCCCGAACAGGTCCCTGTATTCGAGGATGAACTCCTTGACGGAAGCGTCGGAGTAGTCGACATAATAAGGGGCCGCCATACGGGTGTTGCACTGATACAGGCTGGTGGAGCTGATACCTTCCAGAGACCTGACCTTGGAAGTGCTGTACAGCACGATATCCGCGCCTCTGCCGGACATACCGGCAAGGTCGTTGATGGTCTTGCACAGGAACTGGTCCTGGCCGAAGTCCACTATGACGCGCGTCCGGCCGGAGACAGTCGGACCGGTGAACTCTTCGGGCTGCAGGACCCTGCAGGGAATGTCCTGCTCGATGATGCGGGAACGCAGGTAGAGAGACTGCTGGGAAGGAACGGCGTTCTTGTCCTCGACCAGCAGCAAGACTTCGTCCAGCGGGCCGGCGTCCTCTTTGAGCCAGCAGAGCATTTCATCGATCTGGGTGGTCCAGGGCGAGGGTACCTGCACAACACGGCTCGAATCGGCGAACTGCGCGGCGCTGGGCTCGAGCGGTGAAATCAGATATTTCCCTTCCGGGCAGCGGGGCAGCATCTTCTCGATGTCCTTGCAACCCACGGGACCGATGATTATGTCGCTCGACGCCAGGACGGCATCATCCACGGTGATGAAAGTGTTGTCCGTGTCGAAAGTGTTCAGCCTGATATTGAGGCCCGTCCGGCCCAGGTCGCGGACGGCCATAAGGGCCCCGCTGTAATACTCTATAAAGTTGGCGCTGGGCTTGTCCGTGATGCTTTTGAGCGGCAGGAGCAGGGTTATATTGACCGTGTCGGGAATGTCCCTGACGAACACGTCGGCGAAAAGCGTGTCGGCCGCCGCGAGTGTGTCCGCCGATGCGAGAGAATCGCGGACGGCAAGCGTGTCGGGCGCCGCGAGAGTGTCACGGACGACGATCGTGTCGGCCTTGGGCGTCAGGACAAGCTTGGAGGTGTCCTTTGCGGCGGAGGAACCGCTGCCGGGGAACAGGTACCACTGCGCCTCTGCGCTGAAACACATCGCCGCGAGGGCGAAAAGTATGGAGAGCGTTTTCTTCATTTTTTCTCTATCTTGTCTGCAAAGATTGCAAAATCCCTGCAGAATCCCGCCCAGCTGAGCCTCTCTTTTTCGGAATCTATGTTGCCTGCGAACTTGTCGCGGAGGGCCGGGTCACTGAAATATTCGCTTATTGCGGCGGCGATGCATCCGGGTTCGGGCGAGGCTGCAACAATTCCCGTGCCCCGTGCGCCTATTGCCTCTCTGAGGCCTCCTGTGTCGGTGACTATCATAGGAACCCGGAAATGGTATGCAGCAGAGCTGATCCCGCTCTGGGTCGCGCTCCGGTAAGGCAGCACCGCGACATCGGCGGCGGAAAAATACAGTCCCACCTGCGAATCCGGTATATATTCAGGGAACACGTGCACGCGCGAAGGGTCCGGCAGCGAATCTATTATATCCTGATACTTGTCAAAGCTGCCGTAGGGCTCGCCGGCAATCAGCAACTGATATCCGTCGGGCAGCGTCCGGAATGCTTCGAGCAATATGTCCAGACCCTTGTAGGGCCGTATCAGGCCGAAGAACAGCAGCGTCCTGAGCCCGGGGTCGAGCCCGAGAGCGGCGCAGGCCGCGGCGCGTGTGCACCCTCCGCCGAAATGCGAATAGACCGGGTGAGGAATCACGGTATATACCGCCGAAGGCCTCAACTTGAGCAGGTCGGAGGCGACCTCACCGCACAGTGTGATCGAGCCGTCGAGCGAGGCGAGGAAGTATTTCGTCAACGGGGTGTCCCAGAAATGCCTCTCGTGAGGGATCACGTTGTCCAGGATTCCTATCACCTTGCAACGGCCGCTCATCCTGCGGGCGACAAAGCCCAGGCTGGGGGCGAAGAAGGGCATCCAATAGCGCATCACCAGCACGTCGGGGTCCCACTGCCGGATGCGGCGGGCGGTACGCCGCCAGGAAAAAGGATTGACCGTGTCCAACAGAGCCTCGGACTCTATGGGCACGGCCTCGTCCTGCGCGGACACATACTGTGTCCTGCCGGGGAAAAGGAAGTCGGGATACTGTCTGCTGAAATTGAAGGCCCTGACCGTGCAGGTCTTGCCCAATTCCGAAAAGAAGCTTGCGTTGAACTGGGCGATGCCCCCTCTGTAGGGATAGAAGCAGGACAGTATTGCTACCTTCACTCCCCCTTATTTCTTTTTGGCTGCGACGTACTCCTCGTTGAGTCCGGCGATGATGGCGTCGGTAACGTCGAGGCTGGGATCGGCGCTCACCACGGGGATGGGCAGCAGACCGCTCTGGCTGGCAAGTATCATCGAATAGCGGCCGTCAGCGTTGAAGACGTTGTCGACGTACTGCTTGATGTTGTTCGCGATGTTGTTGCTGATGACGTTCATACGCATCTGGAGTTCCTGCTCCCTGGGGCCGTACTTGTTCTGGAATGACTGCAGTTTGTTGTTGTACTCTTCCTGGAGTCTGGCCGCCCTGGCCTGGAGGTCCTCCTGCTTCTGCTGGGCGGAAGAGGGAAGGATGAGTCCTTTCTGGTAGTCTTCGTTGAGCTTTGCGGCCTCCTTTTCGATGGCGGCCTGCTTGCTCTTGGTGCTGGCCTCGATCTTCTCGGCCTCCTTTTGCTCTTCCTGCTGGAGGGCTTCGAGCTGGGCCTGCAATACGGCAAGGCTGTCGGTGGCCATATCATATTCCTGCTGGACACGGTCGAGTTCGAAATAGACTATGCCGCTCTGGGCGATTGCGTGGACGCTGAGCGAGTCTGCGGCGGATGCGCCGGTCTGGGCAGTTGAATTTTCGGAATTTCCACAGGCGGCGAAAATCACGGATGCCGCCAGGCAGAGGATGAGAGATGCTTTTTTCATTGATATTGTCGTTTGTTGTTTTCTTATGAAGTGCAAAAATAATCAAAAAATCCGAATACAGGACAGATAACACGCAATAGTTTCCTCGAGTCCCAGATAAAGGGCGTCGCTTATCAGCGCGTGGCCTATGCTGACCTCGTCCGTCCAGGGGATCGTGCGGATGAAATAAGAGAGGTTGTCCAGATTCAGGTCGTGACCGGCGTTCAGGCCCAGGCCGAGTTCCCTCGCCGCCTGCGCGGTCTCGAGATACGGGGCTATGGCCTTTTCGGGATCCTGAGGGTAGAGTTCGGCATAAGAGGCGGTATACAGTTCCACGCGGTCTGCTCCGCAGAGCATCGCGCCCTCGGCCATCGCGGGGTCGGGGTCTATGAATATCGAAGTCCTGATGCCGCGTTCCTTGAAAGAGCGGCACATCCTGGTGAGGAATGCCCGGTTGCGGACGGTGTCCCAGCCTGCGTTGGAGGTGATGGCGTCGTGCGCATCGGGGACCAGGGTCACCTGGTCAGGCACGACCTCGCAGGCAAGGGCCGCGAAGCTGCCGGTCGGATTGCCCTCCATATTGAACTCCACTTTCAGGCGCGGCCTGATGTCGCGCACGTCCGAGTATCGGATATGCCTTTCGTCAGGCCTGGGGTGCACTGTGATGCCCTCGGCGCCGAAACGCTCGCAGTTCAGGGCGGCGGCGGTCACGTCAGGGACATTCCCTCCGCGCGAGTTGCGCACCGTCGCTATCTTGTTTATGTTTACGCTCAACTTTGTCATAATGCAAAAGTACCAATAATTTGGGTAAATGCTGCGAAATCCGGAAAAAATGGCGGACTATTTCGATTTTTCATTTTCGGGAAACCTCAAAAAGGGCCCCTTGATGCAGCCGGAAACGTATTTTCGAAGATAGCCGTTCGGAACGGATATGAACGGATATTAGTTGTTAGATTTGCAGTATGAAACCGAACATGAAAAATCTTTGAATTCGGCGAATATCAAAGATTTTTCATCGTGAGAGCGAGCGATAGCGAGTGGCTATCAGACTCTCACAAAATTTTTTGATTGACAAAAAATTTTTGACAGTATGAAAATGAAGGAGATGTGCGAGGGCGAGAGGCCCCGCGAGAAATTGATGGCGCGGGGCGCCGCGGCGCTCAGCGACGGCGAGCTGCTCGCGATCCTGCTGCGCTCGGGGACCCGGCAGGAAAGCGCGCTGGACGTTGCCAGAGGCCTGCTTGGGAACTGCTCGGGAAGGCTCACCGAACTCTTCAACCTGAGCCCGGAGGATCTTACGTCAAGGCCGGGTATAGGGGTCTGCAAGGCGGCCCAGATAATGGCGGCGTTCGAGCTCGGCAAGAGGTTCCTGGCGGACTCGTCCGAAGCTTCGCGCAGACCGATAGTCAGCTCCAGGAGCGTGTTCGAGATGATGATTCCCCTGCTCAAGGGACTGGACCACGAGGAAAACTGGGTGATTTTCCTCAATGACTGCAATTATTTCCTGGGAAAGCTGCGGTTGACCACCGGAGGCGGCAGTTCCACGATCATCGACGTGCGCCAGACCGTACGCAGCGCACTGCGCAAGAACGCGGCCGGCATCATCCTGGTGCACAACCACCCGTCCGGGAATCCCGACCCCAGCGCGGCGGACGTCAGGATGACGGACGCCCTGCGCGAAGCCTGCCGGTCGATGCAGATCCAGCTGCTGGACCACGTCGTGGTGTCGGACAATTCGTTCTTTTCGATGGCTGACGGAAGACTATATCGTGCCTGATTGCAAATTTATTTGGTAAATCAAAACAAATTCGTACCTTTGCACTCCCAACACGGTGAGATTAGTTCAGTTGGTAGAGCACCAGATTGTGGTTCTGGGTGTCGTGGGTTCGAGCCCCACATCTCACCCCAATAAAAAACCGGCTTCCCAGCCGGTTTTTTTCGTCAACTGTACAGATGCATTGAGGAAGATGCAGAAGGCAGCAGGCTCACGCCCCACCAGCACATCTGCAGCAGCAGGAAGGCCGCCACAAGCACCGCCAGCGTCCATTTGCGACGGGGAAGATGCAGATATGCAGCATATGCGATCCAGGTCGCCAGAGCCCAGCTCTCCTTGGGATCCCAGGACCAGAACGAGCCCCAGGCCTGTCCGGCCCAGAGAGCGCCCAGCACAAGACCGCAGGTCAGAAGTCCGAAGCCCGCGCGAACAGCGGTGCGCAGCGCGCCGGCGACCTCGGCACGTTTCAGGCTGACAAAGCCCAGAACCGTCGCCGTGGCCATAGCCGCGTAAGCGAGCATATAGGCTGCAAGATGGGGAACGAACCAGGGGCTGCGCAGCACGGGAGGAAGGCTCCTGCGACCCACGCCCACGCCGCTCAACACTGTCCACGTAAACACAATGGCGAACGCTACGCACAGAGGCACGGCCCACAGCGCCGTCCGGCCGCCGCGTCCGGACATACCGGCCGCCGCGCCCGCTATCATCATCAGTCCCGCGCACAGCAGCATCCACAGACCGGCGGCCTTGACCGGCACCAGCGGATCGCGCACGCACAGGAGTGTGCTGTAAGTCTCGCCAGACTCGGTCACGCCCCAGTCCGACTGGTAAAAACGCCAGTCGCCGCTCACCGCCGGATGGCCGACACTTACCGTGTGAAGGCAGCCGCCTTCGGAGCCTTGTACCGTTATTTCAGAGACATAGTCCTTGACGGCACCGTCCGCATCCTGCTCGACGCGGAAGCTGTCCAGCTGCAGCAGCACCGGGCCCAGTTGCGCGCCGGTGCCTTCAATCAGGCTGACGTGCAGAGACTGCGGCTTGCCGATTGCCGATGCGACCACGTACAGAGCCAGGGCCGCGACCGCAAGTGCGTGCGCGAGTGCGGAAATACGGATTTTCATATGGTCTGTTGTAAAGATGCGTTCTTTCCGGATACAAATATAAGGTTTTAGTGGAAAAATTTGTAAACAAGTGGAACAAAGTGGAAATTTTTTTCTATCTTTGTCCCCTGCGTATAAGAATTTATGGTCACTTTTATCGGAACATACTCCTCGAAACTGGACGACAAGGGCAGAGTTGTCTTCCCTGCGCCGTTCAAGGGAGCCGTCCCGCCCGGAGGCGACCTGAGGTTTGTCATAAAGAAGAGCATCTACTCGCCCTGTCTGGACATGTACTCCTACCAGGAATGGGAACAGGAGTCGGAAAAAATCCGCGAAGGGCTGGATTTCTTCAATCCCGACCACGTCCTGTTCTGGGATGAATATATGCGGGACTGCGTGGTCGTGGAGCCCGACGCCAAGCTCGGGCGCATCTCAATACCCAAATATCTTCTTGACGCAATTGGTGTTAACCGGGAAATCTCTTTCTTTGGCGTCAACTTCAAGATAGAACTCTGGGCAAAGGAGAAGTTCGAATCCTCCAGAATCTCGACCGAGAACTACCTCGCCATCGCAAAGAGCCTCTCCCGCAAATAGGGGCGGGCGATGTCGGAGTATCACAATCCAGTACTTCTTTCCGAATGCGTCGGTGCCCTCGTGCAGGACCCCGCGTGACGCTATGCCGACGCCACCTTCGGCGGAGGCGGGCACAGCCGCGAGATCCTGTCGCGCCTTGGCCCGGAAGGCCGCCTGATGGCCTTCGACCGCGACGAGGATGCGCTCGCAAACGCCCCGGACGATCCCCGTTTCACACTGATCCACAACAACTTCAGATTCATACACAACTACACCCTCCTGAATTTCCCCGAAGGACTGGACGGGGTGCTCGCCGACCTGGGCGTAAGCTCCCACCAGTTCGACACCGCCGAACGCGGATTCTCTTTCCGCTTCGACGCTCCGCTGGATATGCGAATGAATGTGCAGGGCGACACAACCGCGGCCGACATTGTCAATTCTTATACGCAAGAAGAATTGGAAAAGGTTCTTTGGCTCTACGGTGAAGTCGAAAACGCCCGCAAGGTCGCGCAGCTCGTCTGCGAGGCCCGCGCGGCCTCTCCCATCCTCACCACCGGCGACCTCGACAAGTCCATCGCGGCCGCCCTGCCTTCTTTCGCATCACACAAGGCGCTGTCCAGGATCTACCAGGCCCTGCGCATCGAGGTCAACCAGGAAATGCGTTCGCTCGAGAAGTTCCTCGAAGGGGCGACCGCATCGCTCAGGCCCGGCGGAAGGCTGGTTGTGATCACATACCACTCGCTGGAGGACCGGATGGTCAAGAACTTCATCAAGGCGGGCAACGTGCAGGGGCTTCAGGAGAAGGACACCTTCGGACGGAGCCTGGCCCCGCTGAAGGCCGTGAACCGCAAGCCGACACTGCCAACGGAAGAGGAAATACAGGAGAACACACGCGCACGCAGCGCCAAACTGCGCATAGCCGAGAAGATATGAACAAGGACACGACAGAACGCAGATGGAAGTTCAAGGACCTGCTGGGGGCCCTCAGGAACAGCCTGATGGCTATCCTGAAGGGCGAGTTCCTGCTGCGCCTGAACGTCGGCAGGTACTTCCCGCACATCGTGTACATATTCTTCGTGTTCAGCCTGGTCATCTGGGCCTCGCTGCTCATCGACAGTTCGATGACCAGGATCGAGGAAGGCAAGAAGACCATCGCGACTCTGGAAATGGAGGGGATGCAGAAAAAGAGCGAACTCGTCCGGCTGACAGGCCGCGGCGCTGTCAAGGCAAGGCTGCTGGAATTGGGCTCGCCGCTGGAAGAGCCTCAGGTCAACGCAATACTGATCGGCAAATGAAGAAGAGGGACCGCATAGGGATGATTCTGTACTTCGCGTACCTGCTTCTGCTGTGCGCGTCGGTCCTGCTGATCCTGAAGATCGCGCTGATCCAGCTGACCTTCAAGCCCGACCGCAGGATCGAGACCGCGCTGAGCAACCGCCTCAAGGTGGTCCCCGTCGAGCCCGTGCCGGGCGACATACTGGACTGCGAGGGCCGCACGATCTCCACATCCCGCGCGATGTACGAAATCCATATGGACTGCACCGTGCTGGCCAAGGATATCCAGAAGCGCAAGCTCGAGAGCCTCGAGAAAGCCAAAACCCAGGCCCAGAAAGACAGCGCCGTCGCAAAGGCGGCCAGAGAGGAGAAGCGCTGGCGCGACAAGGCGAAGGCGCTCTCGAAGCGGCTGCCCGAGGTGTTCCCCGAGCACGACGCCGACTACTGGTACAACGCCATCATCCGCAACAGGGAAGCCGGTGTCAGGTATATGAAGATCGGGCATCCCGTCAATATCTACGACTACCAGAAGCTCTGCTCGTTCCCCCTGTTCGAGGAAGGCCGCTTCAAGAGCGGGATGGCCACCGACTGGAGCTATGAGCGCGTACATCCTTACGGCAACCTGGCCGGCAGGGTGATCGGATTCGTGCGCAAGGGAGACTTCAAGGACGAGAAGCTCACCAACAACAACATCGGCCTGGAAGGCAAGTTCGACTACGTGCTGCACGGCAAACCCGGCAAGGAATTCCTGCGCGAGACCGACAACGGCCTGATGCGCGACACCGACAGCACCGCCGTGAAGGCGGAGGACGGCAAGGATCTCAGATCCACGATAAACATTGATTTTCAGGCCATTGCAGACGCAGCGCTGCGCGAGCAGTTCCAGGGCGAAGACAACATCGAAGGCGGCACCCTGGTACTGATGGAGGTCAGCACCGGGGCCATCCGCGCGATGGTCAACCTCAAGAAGGCACAGGGACCGCACCCCTGCTACGACTCGTACAATTTCGCGACGATGCGCGCGATCGAACCGGGCTCGGTTTTCAAGACGGTCACGCTGATGTCGGCGCTCAGCGACGGATACGTCAGGTCGCTGGACGAGGAACTGCCCACCAACCACGGCAGGGTCATCGGCGGCACCGGGATGGCGGTCGACTCGCACATACTCGACTACGAGCGCAACACCGGCCGCAGTTCGATAAGCATCCTGCACGGTATGGAGATATCCTCCAACTACGTATACGGTTCGCTGGCGGTAAAATACTACAAGGACAATCCGGACAAGTTCATCCAGAACATCCACTCGTACCACCTGTCGGACAAGTTCGACTTCGACCTGGACGGGCTGGTGTCGCCGAGGATACCCGCGGCGGGCAGGGATTTCCACGTCGCCGACCTGGGCAATATGGGATTCGGATACACGACCAGCGAGACCCCGCTGCATATGCTTGCATTCTATAATGCAATCGCGAACAAGGGCAGGATGATGAAGCCCTACCTGGTCGAGGACATCGAAAAAGACGGCAAGGTCATCGAGTACAGGGGGCCGGGCATCCTGAGCGCGAGCATCTGTACCGAAGCGGTGGCCGACACAATAGGCAGAGCCCTCAGGAGCGTCGTCACGAACGGGACGGCGAAGGTCCTCAGGAATGCAAAGCTGCCCGTGGCCGGCAAGACCGGCACCTCGTTCGGGACCTTCAAAAGGAGCGAGGGATGGATGAACGGCGTAGACCCCTATGTCAACACCGAAGGCAAACGCAAATACCAGGGCACTTTCGTCGGGTACTTTCCTGCAGACAATCCGCAGTACAGCATCATCTGCACCATTTACTCGTATCCAACGCCGACAAACTACAACTATCAGGGCGGATCGATTCCCGCCAGAGCTGTCAAGACAGTGGTGAACACCCTTTACAACGTGGACCCGAAATTCCGCAAAACGCTGAATGAAAATGACTGACATTCATAAATATCCCGCGATAACCTGCGATTCGCGCAAAGTCACCCCCGGCTGCCTGTTCATAGCGGTCAAGGGCGCCTCTGACGACGGAAACAAGTACGCCGAAGCGGCCCTGAAGGCGGGTGCCGCGGCAGTCGTGTCCACCGACAGGCACGGCCTGGCGATGATGGCCGACGAGTACTACGGCCATCCTTCGGGCAAGCTGAACCTGGTCGGGATCACCGGGACCAACGGCAAGACGACCACCGTGACCCTGCTTTACGACATGTTCAGAAAGATGGGCTACGAATGCGGTCTGCTGTCCACAATCGCCAATTACGTCGGAACCCGCCGTTTCGAGACCGCAAACACGACATCGGACCCCATCACTATCAACTCCCTGCTCGCCGAGATGGTCGACGCGGGATGCGAGTACTGCTTTATGGAAGTCAGTTCGATAGGACTGGAGCAGGAGAGGGTCGCGGGGCTCGAGTTCAAGGTCGGTATCTTCTCCAACCTCACCCACGACCACCTGGACTACCACGGCACCTTCGCCGAGTACCTGAGGTGCAAGAAACTCTTCTTCGACTCCCTGCCCGCGGGCAGCACGGCGATAGTCAACGCGGATGACCGCAACTCCGGCGTGATGGTCCAGAACACCGCCGCGGGCGTGGTCACTTATTCCTGCCGAGCGGCCGCAGACCACACCTGCCGCATACTCGAGCAGAGTTTCGACGGTATGCTGCTGCGCATCGACGGCACCGAGGTCTGGTCCAGGCTTATCGGCGCCCACAACGCCAGCAACCTGCTCGCCATCTATTGCGCTGCGCTCGCGCTCGGAGCCGTCAGGGAGGAAGTGCTTGTGGCCCTCTCGGGCCTTGAAGGCGCCCGAGGCAGACTCGAAGTGATGCGCGGTCCGCGGGACCTGAGCGTCGTGATCGACTACGCGCACACCCCCGACGCGCTGCAGAACGTGCTGAGGACCCTGCGCGACGTGGCCCCCGAACGCGAACTGGACTGCCTGTTCGGCTGCGGCGGCGACCGCGACCGCACCAAGCGCCCCGAGATGGCCGCGATAGCCGAGAAGTTCGCCGACAAGGTGTTCGTGACCTCCGACAACTCGCGCACCGAAGACACCGCGGACATAATGAACGACATCAAGGCGGGCTTCAGCCCCGCGGGAGCCGCCCGCGCGCTGTATATCGCCGACCGCCGCGAGGCCATCCGCACCGCCATAATGCTCGCCCCCGAGGGCGCCACCATACTGCTTGCCGGCAAAGGCCACGAGGACTACCAGATAATCGGGACCG
>R04__coassemble_170_pt1 | contig 24361 bp, 21 predicted proteins | sample R04__metabat2_low_PE_037 | metagenome-assembled genome bin R04
TTCCTGATGAACTGCGCCGCCTGCCTGGTGGCCCTGTTCATCAACCAGCAGCTGCGTACCTATGGCGGAGACAATGCAATCGGCGCTTACGGCATAGTGAACCGCTTCACGATGCTCTTTGCGATGATCTGTATGGGCTTCAACCAGGGCCTGCAGCCCATCGCCGGCTACAATTACGGCGCGAGGCAGTACAAGAGGGTCAAGGAAATATTCATTCTGACCGCCAAGTGGGAGGTACTGGTCACCACCCTGTGCTTCCTGGTCAGCGAACTTTTTCCCGAGTTCGCGGTGCGCCTGTTCACCAACGACGAAGGGCTGGTCACGCTGGCGGCCCGCGGACTGCGCGTGATGAACGCCGGCTTCGCTCTGGTGGGCTTCGGAATGGTCACCTCCAACTTCTTCCAGTGCCTTGGGATGGTGAAAAAGTCCATTTTCCTGTCGCTGTCGCGCCAGCTGATATTCCTGCTGCCGCTGGTCTATACCCTTCCCCTGTGGCTTCAGGAGGACGGCGTGTGGATAAGTTTCCCGATCTCCGACGCGATTTCGGTAATCGTTTCGGCGATATTCATCGTAAACATCTTCAAGAAATTCAGCAAACTCCAGGACGGCGGGGACGCCGCAATCCTGGGCAGCACCCTCAAATAACCGCATATGAAGCACACAATCATCAACATAGGCCGTCAAGTAGGCAGCGGGGGGAAGAGCGTGGCGCTCGAGATAGGACGCATCCTGGACATCCCCGTCTATGACGGCGAACTGCTGTCCAAAGCGGCCCAGGAAAGCGGAATAGCGCCCGAATTCTTCCGCCATTCCGACGAGAAGAGGCGTCTGTGGGGGATAGGCAACATATTCGGGGCCAATCGCTACGGCTCGGCCTCGAGCAGCCTGAACGACGGCGAACTGTTCAAGATCCAGAGCAGTGTCATCCGCGGCATCGCCGAGAAGGGCGACGCCATCTTTATCGGCCGCGCTTCGGACTATGTGCTCAGAGACCTGGAGTGCCTGGACGTGTTCATATGCGCTCCCGTCGAGCAGCGCCGGGTCACCGTGGCGCAGCGTGAGGGGATCACCGAGCAGGAAGCGGAAGCGCTGATAGAAAAACGCGACAAGGGCCGCGCCGAGTACTACAATTTCTTCACTTTCGGCCACTGGGGCAAGGCGTCGGGCTACGACCTGTGCGTGGATTCGTCCCTGCTCGGCATCGAAGGGACCGCCCGGTTCATAATCGATTTCGGCCGCAAGGCCGGTCTTGTCAGAAAGTAGGGCTACAGGCCCTTCGCTTTGCCTTCGTCCCAGATGGCGTCCATCTGGGCAAGCGTGAGGTCCGTCAGTTTCACGCCTTTGCGCAGGGTCTGCTCCTCGAGGTAGGTGAAGCGGCGGCGGAACTTGCTGCAGGCGCCGCCGAGCGCCACCTCGGGATCAATCCCGTACAGCCTGCTTGCGTTGATGACGGCGAACATAAGGTCTCCGAACTCCTCCTGCATATGGACCGGATCCTGCTCCGCGCAGGCCTCCTCGACCTCGCCGAGTTCTTCGTGCACCTTGTCCCAGACGTCCTCCTTCTGTTCCCAATCGAAGCCGCATCCGCGTGCCTTCTCCTGCATCGAGATTGCTTTCAGTATAGCCGGCATAGTGTCGGGGATGCCGCTCATCACGGTCTTGTTGCCGCCCTTCTCCTTTGCCTTGACCAGCTCCCAGGTGTCGGCAATCTGCTTGGCTGTGGGCGCTTCACCCTCGGGGACAAGGCTGCCGTCGGCGCGGAACACGTGGGGATGGCGGAACACCATCTTGGCGCAGATCTTTTCGATGCAGTCGGCGATGTCGAACGACCCCTGCTCCTCGCCTATGCAGGCATAGAAGACCATATGGTACAGCAGGTCGCCGATTTCCTTGGCGGTCTCGGCGTCGTCGCCGCGGATTATCGCGTCGCTCAGTTCGTATACTTCCTCTTCGGTCATCGGGCGGATGCTCTGCATCGTCTGCTCCGCGTTCCAGGGGCAGCGGCTGCGCAGGGCGTCCATAGTGTCCAGGAGCCTGCCGAAGGCTTCCATCTTTTCCTGTTTGCTGTGCATCGAAATAATTGTTAAATTTGCAGCTGCAAAAATAGCAAAATTCGCGATATGAAGCCAATCAATTTCGTCTCGGCCGACGAGGCTGTCAGCCATATCCCCTCGCATTGCCACGTCCATCTGAGCAGTGTCGCCAGCGTGCCGCACTGTCTGATCCGGGCCCTGTGCCGCCGTGCCGACGCGGGCGACGTGCGCGACCTGCACTTCCACCATTTCCATACGGAAGGCCCCGCCCCCTACAGCGATCCCGCATATGAAGGAATCTTCTTCGAGCAGGGATTCTTTGTGGGCCCCAACGTACGCAAGAACGTGAATTCGGGATATGCAGACTATCTGCCCGTCCACCTGGGCGAGAGCCAGAAACTCTACCGCTGCGGTTTCATTCCCCTGGGCGCCGCCCTCGTCAACGTGAGCCTTCCCGACGAGAACGGAATGGTGTCGCTCGGCACCTCGGTCGACTGCTCCGTCGCCGCCATCGAGAGCGCGGAGGTCGTGATAGGAGTGGTCAATCCCAACGTGCCGTTCGCCTATGGTGACCTTGTCAGCATCGACAAGTTCGACTATCTGGTGCAGGACGACACCCCTCTTGTGACCGCCGCATTCGCCGAGCCTACCCCGACCGAGGTGCTGATCGGACGCAACTGTGCCGCGCTGGTGGAGGACGGAGACTGCATACAGATGGGCATCGGAGCCCTTCCCAATGCACTTGCAGCCCAATTGGGCGGCCACAAGAATCTCGGCCTGCATACCGAGATGTTCGCCGACGGACTGCTGCGCCTGATCAAGGCCGGAGTCATCAACGGCGCCTCCAAGAAGATAGATACCGGAAAGGTGGTCGCCTCCTTCCTGCTCGGCTCGCAGGAGGTCTATAGTTTCATCGACCACAACCCCGACGTGCTGATGCGCGACATCGGGTACACCAACGATCCCTGGGTGATTGCCCGGAATCCGCATATGAAGGCCATCAATTCGGCCACGGAAGTGGACTTCACCGGCCAGATCAGCGCCGACAGCATCGGCACCCGCATCTTCAGCGGCACCGGCGGCCAGCTGGAGTTCGTCAGGGGCGCGTCGATGAGCGAGGGCGGCAAGAGCATCACGGCATTCGCTTCACGCACCAACAAAGGCAAGAACAAGATAGTCGCCGAGCTCAATCCCGGCGCCGGAGTGGTCACCCCCCGCGCGGACGCGCACTGGATTGTTACCGAATACGGCGCAGTCGACCTGTACGGCAAGTCCCTGCAGGAGCGCGCGAAGCTGATGATTTCAATCGCCCATCCGGACGACCGCAATATGCTGGACGAGCAGGCTTTCAACCGCTTCGGCCCGCACTGGCACAACTTCAGCGTCTAGACTGCGATGCCCTGGACCGACCGTACGCAAATGCTCGTGGGAGACGAGGGCCTGCAGGCCCTCGCCGATGCCCGCGTGGCCGTCGTAGGCATCGGCGGCGTAGGGGCGTACGCGGCTGAAATGCTGGTGCGCGCGGGCCTGGGCCATATTGTCATCATAGACAGCGACTGCGTGTCGGAGTCCAACATCAACCGCCAGCTGCTGGCTCTCCACTCCACTGTCGGCCGTCCCAAGGTCGAAGTCTTGCGCGAGCGCTTGCTGGACATCAATCCCGATCTTGATATCGAAGCCCGCCGCGAGTATGTAGCAGAAGGGGCGATAGACATCGCCGCAGATTTCGTGGTGGACGCCATCGACACTCTGAGTCCCAAAATCGCCCTGATCCAATATTGCCTGGTCTCGGGTATCCCTCTGGTCAGTTCCATGGGGTCGGGAGCCAAGGTCGACGCCACGGCGGTGAGGATCGCCGACATCTCAAAGACTTACGAATGCCCGCTTGCCCATATGCTGCGCAAGCGGCTGCACAAGCTGGGCATACGCGGGGGCTTCCCGGCCGTGTTCAGCCCGGAAAAGCCTTTTCGCGAGTCCGTAATCATAGAAGAGAGCGCCAACAAGAAGTCCCAGGTGGGCACGATATCGTATCTGCCGGCGGTCTTCGGCTGTGTCTGCGCCCAGGCCGCAATCGGCCATATTGTGGATTTTCAAAGAAAATGCTAATTTTGTAATTCGTACGACAAACCGGTAATGAGCCTGATTCTCACAGAAGTCACCAGCAAGCGCGATCTCGACAGGTTCGTCAGATTCCCTGACGAACTCTACAGGGGGTGCGCCCAGTATGTCCCGCCCCTGCGCAGGGACCAGAAGTTTATGCTCACCCGGGCGGCGACCCTGAAGTACTGCAAGCACAGGATGTGGCTGGCAGAACAGGACGGCAAGGTTGTCGGACGCATCAGCGCGATTATAAATCCCCGCTACAACGAGTTCTACGGCGTGCGCCGCGTGCGTTTCGGATGGTTCGACACAATCGACAGCAAGGAGGTCGCGGCAGCCCTTCTGGGCGAGGCCGAGAAGTGGGCGAAGGACGAAGGTATGACCGAAATCCACGGCCCTCTGCACCATATGCCCTACGGCAGGCACGGAGTGCTGGTCGAAGGCTTCGAGAACGTCCCTCCCTTCAACTGCATATACAATTACCCTTACTATCAGCTCCTGCTCGAGGAACTCGGTTTCGAGCCCGAGCGTGATTCGGTGCAATATATAATGGTCGCAAACCACGGCGTGCCCGACAAGGCCCGCAGGGTTGCCGCGATCGTAGAGGAGAAATACGGACTGCACGTCGGCTGCATAGACAAGCTCAAGAAGGATCCTGCGATGGTCGAGGCCTTCTTCGACACCTTCGACAGCAGCTTCAGGGACAAGGTTCCCAACTATGTGCCTCTGACCGAAGATGAGAAAGCTCAGGAGTGCAGGCGCATCATCCCTTTCCTGACCGACAAGACCAGCTGCCTGCTGCTCGACCCCAATGACAACATCGTCGGATTCGGTGTCTCGATGCCCAGCATTTCGCAGGCTCTGCAGAAGGCGAAGGGCCGGCTGCTGCCCTTCGGCTGGCTCCGCTTGTGGCGGGCCCTGCACAAGTACGAGCTGACCGACCTTATGGCCAACGGCGTCAGCAGAGAGTGGCAGAACAAGGGGGTGTCGTCGATTTATTACCGCGAGATGGCCGAAAAAGCCCTCAGGGCCGGCAACCGCAGGGCGATATCCAGCCCCCAGACCGTGGCCGGCACCGCGGCCAACATATGGAACTGCTACGAGCACGAACCGTATATGCTGCGCCGCACCTACATCAAGAAGATAGACTGATTATGGCAGAAAATACATTACTTACCAAGGTCCTGTCGCTGCAGGACAAATTCCAGTCCCTGCAGGACCAGCTCTCCAGTCCGGACGTGATGTCCGATATGAAGAGGTTCGTCCAGCTCAACAAGGACTACAAGGAACTCGAGCCCATCATCAAGGCCGGCCTCGAGTACAAGAAGATGCTCGAAGACCTGGCTTCGGCCAAGGATATCCTCGTGAACGAGAAGGACGAGGAGCTTCGCGAGATGGCCCGCGAAGAGATCGACGAGATAGAGCCCAGACTCCCCGAAATGGAGCAGAACATCAAGCTCCTGCTCATCCCCGCGGACCCCGACGATTCCAAGAACGCGATGGTCGAAATCCGCGGCGGCGCAGGCGGCGACGAGGCCGCGATCTTCGCCGGAGACCTGTTCCGTATGTACCAGCATTTCGCCGAGTCCAAGGGCTGGAAACTCGAAGTCACCGACCAGGCTCCCGGCACTTCCGGCGGCTTCAAACAGATAGTTTTCAAGCTCTCCAGCGGCACTGACGGAGTCTATGGCGTGATGAAATACGAGTCAGGGGTGCACCGTGTCCAGAGGGTCCCCCAGACTGAGACCCAGGGCCGCATCCAGACTTCCGCCGCGTCGGTCGCCGTGTTCCCCGAAGCGGGCGAGTTCGACGTCGACCTCAGTTGGGACGATATCCGTCTGGACCTCTTCTGCTCGTCCGGCCCCGGCGGCCAGGGCGTCAACACGACTTATTCCGCAGTCCGCCTGACCCATATCCCTTCGGGGCTCGTGGTCCAGTGCCAGGAAGAGCGCAGCCAGCTCAAAAACAAGGACCGCGCGTTCGAGGAACTCCGTACGCGCCTGTACAACCTGGAGCATCAGAAATATCTGGATGAGATCGGCGCCAAGCGCAAGACCATGGTCAGCACCGGCGACCGCAGCGCCAAGATCCGCACCTACAACTACCCCCAGGGCCGCGTCACCGACCACCGCATCGGCTGGAGCATGTACAACCTGCCCGTCTTTATGGACGGCGACATCCAGGAATGCATCGACCAGCTCCAGATCGCCGAGAACGCCGAGCGCCTCAAGGAAGCCGGCGATTAGGCTTTGCGGAACGCGATACACGCGTTATGACCGCCGAAACCGAATGAATCTGAAAGCGCGAGCGTAAGCTCCGCTTTCTTTGCTTCATTCGGAGTATAATCCAAATCACACTCGGGATCGGGGGTGTCCAGGTTTACGGTCGGAGGGATGATGCCGTCCCTGAGGGCGAGCACGGCGGCGATGGCCTCGGCGGCGCCGGTGGCGCCGAACATATGGCCGTGCATCGACTTGGTGGAACTGATGTGGGCGTTGTATGCGGCTTCTCCCATCGCAATCTTGTAGGCCAGGGTCTCTGCGACGTCGTTGAGGTGGGTTCCGGTGCCGTGGGCGTTGATGTAGACATTGTCCGAGGCCGGGTCGAATCCCGCCTGGTCCAGAGCCTGACGTATGCATTCGGCCTGGGTGCTGCCGTCGGGGCGCGGCGCGGTGGCGTGGTAGGCGTCGCAGGTCGTCCCGTAGCCGACCATCTCGGCATAGATCTTCGCGCCTCTCGCGACTGCGTGCTCATATTCTTCAAGGATCAGGACCGCCGCTCCGTCCGCCATCACGAAACCTCCGCGGTTGGCGTTGAAGGGCAGGCTGGCGTGCTTGGGGTCCTCTTCGCGTGTGAGCGCCTTGCAGTTGGCGAAGCTTGCCAGTCCGATGGGGATGGTGCAGTTGTCGGTGCCGCCGGCAATTATTGCGTCGGCATAACCGTGCTGGATCGCCCTGCAGGCCTCGCCTATTGAGTGGGTCGAGGAAGCGCAGGCCGTGACGATGTCTATACACGAGCCCCTTGCTCCGAATTTCATGGCAATCTGGCCGCCGGCCATATCGCCTATCATAGTGGGCACGAAATTGGGCGAAATCCACTGGCCGGTGGGGTCGTCGTGCATCTTGCCGACTTCGCGGCAGATGGATTCGAATCCGCCGATGCCCGAACTGACATATGTGCCGAGCCTGAGGGGGGCGATGTTCTCGCCGGAAACCAGGCCGCTGTCCTGCATTGCCTGCCAGGCGGCCGCCATGCCGTAGACGGTGAACGGGTCCTGCTTGCGGATGAACGGCCTGTCCATTCCGTACTGCTCGGGGTGGAAATCCCTGATTTTGCCTCCTATCCTGACCGGAAGTCCCTCGGTGGGGAACTCGTCGATCTTCTCGATTCCACAGACTCCGTTCTTCAGGTTCTCCCAGAAAGTGGGCACGTCGTTTCCGATGCACGAAACAACTCCCAGGCCGGTTACAACTACTCGCTTGTTCATAATGTGACTCGGTTGGTTGAAGAACAAAGATAATAAATTTTCGTATATTTGTAATCCTTTATCGCAAGGAGAATGTTCGCATTGTACGACAGCGTGCCGAAGCATCTGCTCGGCAAGTACCAGCTGACCGCGACCGTGGGGTTCGCGGCCTTGTTCTCGCTTGTTCTGGTGCTGCTGACCTTCCCTTTCCTGGACAATGTCTGGTTCAAGCTTACTGACAGCCCGGTGTTCCTGATGACTCTCGGCTTTTTTGCCGTAAGCTACGGCGTCATTTCGCTGAGCAAGCGCCTGGTGTATCTGCGCCGCTCGCAGGATATGACGTACCTGGCATATATCCTGTGGGACCTGGCCGAGGTCGTGCTCGTGAGCCTGATATACACTCTTTTTACCGAGGCGGGCGCGCGGCACGGCATCCTGGACGTGCATCAGGCTGAATTCGAACGCATTTTCCCGCCCGCGTTCCTTTTTGCGACGGTTTCCCTCGGCGTGCCCTATGTCGTGTGCGCGATGTATTTCACGCTTCAGGAAAAGAACAACACCATACGCCTGATGAACTACGGCGACATCGTCAGCGACGTCCAGTATCCCGCGACCCAGGCTCGGCGCATCACCCTGTTCGACAACAGCGGGGTGCTCAAGTTCAGCATCAATTCCGAGAACCTGTATTTCATCGAGTCCGACGACAACTACATCCAGGTCTGGTATATGGACTCGTCCGGCGCGATGAAGCAATATATGCTGCGCTGCAAACTCAAGACGGTCGAGGAGAGCTTCGCCGACAGCAGCCTGCTGCGCTGTCACCGCAAATACGTCGTCAATATGGACAAGATCCGTATGCTGACCAGCGAAAAGGATTCCTACTTCATCGACCTGGGCCTGGAGGGCGTGGCCCCTATACCTGTAACCAAAACATACGAGCAGGCCGTGCTTGCCCGTTTCAATTCAAGATAGATATGTGGCAGAGATCCCAGACACTGTACCTCGCGATTGCGACCGCGCTGCTTGCGGCCATGTTTTTCTGTACCAAGGCATCCAGACTGGATGAATTCGGTATTCCGGTCGACTACAGCTTCATCTCGTACTGGCCCTATCTGGTGCTGCTGATTCTGGTCACGGCGCTGAACCTGCTGGCGCTGTGCACGTTCAGGATAAGGGTGTTCCAGCTGCGCACCACGCTGCTGTCCGCCATCCTGACCCTGGCCCTGCAGGGCTGGCTGGCCGTCGATTTCTTTGCAAGCCAGGCGGACGGTTTCGTGTTCGGCATCCCTGCCGTATTCCCGATAGTCGCCGTCATCTTCGACATCCTTGCCATCCGCGGCATATGGGCCGACGAACTGATAGTGCGCAACTCCGCGCGCCTGCGTTCGGCCCGCAGGAAGCGCTAGTCGTAGAGGCTTGAAGTGCCAGCCTTGCCCCATTCGGGGACGGGAATGGTCGTGTCGACTATCATCGTGTCCACCATACGCCTGCGGTCCAGGATGACGTCCTGCTCCAGGAAATCAAGTTCCAGCTCCAAGTTGTGCATCATCGTTGACGCGATCTCGTGGCCGTGGCCGGAGAAGCGGTAGATGTGGTGGCGGTAGCCCTTGCGCGTGAGGAATTTCGACACAGGCTTGGCTCCTCCGAAAAACAGGCTGAAGAAACGGATGCTCCCGTAGGGGACTATGTTGTCGTCAGTGCCGTGGAAAAGGGCGATCGGGCAGGGTTCCTTGACGAAATGGACTCCCCATTTGTGGTTGCACACGGCGCCTGAAAAAGGCATCACCCCGGCATAGTCGAACCCCTCGGGAAGGACGGCCGCGCGGTCGGTGCCGTTGTTGATTTCCCACTCCGCCTGCAGGCAGGCTATGGCTCCGGCTGAAGATCCGCACGCGACGATGCCCGCGGGGTCGATACCCAGGGCTTCGGCATTCTCGACGAGGAATGCGGTGGCGCTCAGCATATCATCCACGGCGATATTGATGGAATTCTCCATCACGGCGACGAAACTCCTGTTCACGCCGGCCTTGCCCTTGTAACCTTTCATCCCCAGGCGGTAGTCTATCGAGACCACCCTGTATCCGTTGTCGCAGAGCGCTCCGAACCAGGGGAGGTAGGAGCGTTTGTCGCGCGTGCCTTCCTTGAATCCGCCGCCGAAGGCGAAGAGGACGGTGGGCTTTGTGCTGCCTTGAAACGTCGTCTCGCTGCCGGGGGAGGGGTCGTAGACGTCCAGATACAGGCTGCAGGTGTCCCTGACTGCATACAGATAGGTGCCGGAGGGTTCCGGAAGGCTTTGTGCGCCCATAATTGCGCAGTGTGCGAAAATTGCGGCAATCGCGGCTGTGATTTTTCTGTTCATCAGTTGAAGTGTTTGGGTCTGGCTACCGGTATGTGCATAGTGCGGCGTATTTCGGCCTCTATGGCGTCGGCGATGTCCGCCGCCGAGGGAATATTCTGTTTGCGGGACCGCGCCGGCTCCGGTTTTGAGGCGGGCTCGGGGCGCAGCGCGGAGTATCCGACTCCCTTCAGGGACAGGAATTCGGCGCAGGGGTTGCCCTCGGTGTGGCTTATGGCCAGCAGCAGGTGAAGCGGAGTGACTTCTTCGGAACCGTCCTTGAGGGCTTCGTAGACGGCCAGATTGAGTGCGCTCTGGGCGCTTTTGCAGATGCCTGTCTTTTCCAGGTCTGAAAAGGGCACATCCCGGCTGCGGAAGATCCTGGAGTCGATGAATTCCTTGAATTCGCGCCTGTCGAGCCCGGCCGAGTCAAGGGCGGTGCAGGCGGCGTTGCCTGCCTGGCGCAGAATCCCCAGCATCAGGTGGCTGACGCTGATGCCCCGGTGGCCTGTGCGCATCGCTTCGCCGCGTGCATATTCGGCCACGACTGCGAGTTCCCTGCTGAATCGGATGTTCATCGTTTCGTGTATATCTACAAAAATAATAATTTTTTGCAGGAACTGCATCAAAATTCCGGCTGATTTGCATTTGCTGTCCGCGGGCTTGCATAAATCACGGAAAATTGTTATTTTTGCTTGTTTATAATAAAAAAGGAATCAAACTGTTTTTATGGACAACGAAATAAATGCTCCTGAAGGTTACGAGATGACTCCTATGGGTCTCATTGAACCTGTGGAAATCGATCACGAGATGCGTACGGCCTACATCGACTATTCGATGTCCGTGATTGTCTCGAGGGCTCTGCCCGATGCCCGTGACGGCCTCAAGCCGGTCCAGAGGCGCGTACTCTTTGGAATGGACGGCCTCGGACTGAGTTACGGCGGCCAGACCAAGAAATCCGCCCGTATCGTCGGCGAGGTGCTTGGCAAGTTCCACCCCCACGGCGACTCCAGCGTCTATGACGCGATGGCCCGCCTGGCCCAGAACTGGAACCAGCGCTATCCCCTCGTCTTCGGCCAGGGCAACTTCGGCTCGATGGACGGCGACCCCGTCGCTGCAATGCGATACACCGAGGCCAAACTCGCCAAGATTACCGAGGACGTGCTCGGCGACCTGGACAAGGATACCGTCGACATGACCCTGAACTTCGACGATTCGCTCGAGGAACCCACCGTCCTGCCCACAAAGCTGCCCCTGCTGCTGCTCAACGGCTCCAGCGGCATTGCCGTCGGTATGGCGACCAATATGGCTCCCCACAACCTGGGCGAGTGCTGCGACGCGATCTGCGCCTATATAGACAATCCGGACATCACCACCGACGAGCTGATGGAATACGTCAAGGGCCCCGATTTCCCGACGGGCGGCATCATTATGGGCCGCCAGGGCATCGTGGACGCCTACACCACCGGCCGCGGCAAGGTTGTCGTCCGCGCAAAGACCGAGATCGAGGAAGGTGAAAACGGCCGCGAGACCATCGTCGTCACCGAGGTCCCCTATATGGTCAACAAGGCCGAGATGCTGCAGCGCATCAGCGAAATGGTCCGGGACAAGAAGATCGAGGGCATCGCCGACATCCGCGAGCTCACCAACCGGGAAGGCATCCGCATCGAGTTCCTCGTCAAAAAAGAGGCCAACGCCAATGTCGTGCTGAATATGCTGTTCAAGTACTCTGCATTGCAGTCCAGCTTCGCCATCAACAACGTCGCCCTGGTAGGCGGCCGTCCCCGCACGCTGAGCCTCAAGGAGATGATAAGCACGTTCGTGGGCTTCCGCCACGAAGTGGTGGTGCGCCGCACCCGCTTCGAACTGGACAAGGCCCTCAAGCGCGCCCACATCCTCGAAGGCCTGCTCAAGGCAATCGACATAATCGACGAGATAATCGCCATAATCCGCGCCTCCAAGAGCGTGGACGAGGCCAAGGCCGAACTGGTCAGCCGCTTCGCCTTCAGCGAACTGCAGGCCGCGGCCATCGTCGAGATGCGCCTGCGCCAGCTCACGGGAATGGAGAAAGACAAGCTCCAGGCCGAGTACGACGAGCTCGAGAAGTTCATCGCCCGCTGCAACGAGATCCTCGGCAGCGAGGTCGAGCAGCTCGGCGTCGTCAAGTCCGAGACCCTCGAGATGAAGGCCAAGTACGGCGATGCGCGCCGCACCGAGATCACCATGAGCGCCGAGGAGTTCAATCCCGAGGATTTCTATGCCGACGAGGACGTCGTCATCACGATATCGCATCTGGGCTACATCAAGCGCACCCCGCTCGCCGAATTCCGCACCCAGGCCCGCGGCGGCGTGGGCAAAAAGGCCAGCGCCACCCGCGACGAGGACTTCATCGAGCATATCTATGTCGCCAATATGCACTCGACGATGCTCTTCTTCACCGACAACGGAATGTGCTACAGGATGAAGGTGTACGAACTGCCCGAGGGCACCCGCACATCAAAGGGCCGCGCTGTCCAGAACCTGCTGTCGATCGAGTCTGATGACAAGATCCGCACTTACTTGAATATAAAGAGCATAGAGGATCCCGAATACACATCCTCCCACTATGTCGCGCTCATTACAAAACGCGGTGTCATCAAGAAGACAGCCCTGTCCGAGTACTCCAACAAGCGCAGCCGCAACAAGGGCATCATCGCCATCAACATCCGCGAGGGGGACGAACTCCTCGACGCCCTGCTGACCGACGGCTCCCACGAGATAATGGTCGCCGCCCGTGGTGGCCGCTGCTGCCGCTTCGCCGAAGATGAAGCGAGGGCGCTGGGCCGCAATTCCTCCGGCGTCCGTGCCATCAGCATCGAGGATGACGACGAGGTCATAGGCGCCAATTCCTGTAACCCGCAGTCCCCCGACGCCGCAGACCACACGATACTCGTGGTCAGCGAAAACGGCTACGGCAAGCGCTCCGATCCGCTGGAGTATCGCAAGACCAGCAGGGGCGCCAAGGGTGTCAAGACGATAAATATCACGGAAAAGACTGGCCCGCTTGTTGCTATCAAGAGCGTGACCGAGGAAAACGACCTGATGATCATCACCAAGTCCGGTCTCACCATCAGGATGGCTGTTTCCGAGATCAGAGTGGCCGGCAGGGCCACCCAGGGAGTGAAGCTCATCAACATCCGTGAAGGAGATGCCATCGCCGCAGTCTGCCCGGTGGCGAAGGCTGAGGAAGAGGAGCCGCAGGCCGAAGAAACGGCCCGGACACCTGTAGAAGAACAATAATTATAAACTCAATACCCAAGGTTATGAAAAAGATTCTTATGATTTTGGCAATGGTCGCCAGTGTGCAGGTGGCCTCCGCCCAGCAGGTCAAGAGCCTCTCTGCAGCAAAATCCGCAGTCGAGTCCGCCCGGAAGGCAACTGAAAAGAAGCCCGACAAACTGGCGAACTGGCTCAAGCTCGGTCAGGCATATATCGACGCCTACACCGCCCCGATGGGCAACGGATGGGTGGGAGCGACCCAGCAGGACCTGATGCTCGTAATGGGCAAGGACCAGCCCAAGAGCGAAGAGACCGTGGTCCTCGCCGACCAGAGGACTTATGTGAAGTCCATCTACGATGTCCGCAATTATTACTTCTCCGAGGACGGACGTCTGGCGATCATCGAGGTCACCCAGCCCCTGTTCGGCGACGAGCTTGCCCAGGGTGTCGAAGCCTACCGCCAGGCCATCGCCCTTGACGCCAACGGCAAGAAGGCCGAGGACATCACCGAAGGTCTCTCTGCAATCTCCGGCAAATTGACTCAGGAGGCATACGACGCATACACATTCGGTGATTACAAGAAGGCATCCTTCAAGTTCGAGAAGGCCGCCGAGGTGTCGGCCATCTATCCCGGCTCCAAGATCGATTCCGGCGCTGTCTATAACGCCGGCTTCACCGCCTGGTTCAGCGGAGACAATGTCCGCGCAAAGACTTTCTTTGAAAAGAGCGTCGAGATCGGTTACGAGAGCGACGGCGAAGTCTATGCCAAGCTCGCCGACATCTGCGAGAAACTCGGTGACCAGGACGGCCGCAAGGATTATCTCGAAACCGGTTTCCAGAAGTATCCCCAGAGCCAGAGCATCCTCGTCGGTCTTATCAACTACTATCTGAGCACCGGCGGCAACACCTCCCGCCTGTTCGATCTGCTCGACATTGCCAAGACCAACGAGCCGGGCAACGCTTCCCTGTACTATGTCGAGGGAAACATCCACAACCAGCTCGGTGAGGAAGAGGCTGCCATCGCATCCTACGACAAGTGTGTCGAGATTGACGCCAATTACGAGTTCGGCTATATAGGCAAGGGCATCATGTTCTACAACAAGGCCGTCGATTACCAGGATCTCGCTTCAAACGAGATGGACGACGCAAAGTATGAGGAATATGCCGCCGCTTTCGACAAGTACCTCAGGGGCTGCATCGAGCCTTTCGAGAAAGCTTACGAGGTCACCAAGGACGACTCCATCAAGAGTAACGTCGCCCAGTACCTGAAGAACGCCTGCTTCCGCTTCCGCAGCGAGAGCGACGAGTTCATGGCCAAGTACGAGAAGTACTCTGCCGCAGCCGAATAATTGCCGCATTGCAAAATAATGGGCAGAATGCTCGAACATACCGCCGCAATAGCCGCGGCGGTTGTCCTTTTGAGCGGGTGCGATTTTGTGCGCTCGCTCGCCGGGCGTCCTACCTCGGCGGACATCGCGCAGATGCGCCGGACTTTGCTGAAGGACAGCCTCGAGGCCGCCTCGATGGCGGCCGAAACCGCCCGTCTCGAAGCAGAGGCCGCCGCCGCGCAGGCGGCACGGCTTGATTCGCTCGCAGTGCTGGATTCGCTGCGCCGCTCCCTCGGTGTGCACGTCGAGCCCCGCAGTCTTGCCGCCGGCGTACGCGCACGGCTGAGTGCGAGATATTATGTGATTCTCGGCTCTTTCAGCAAAATGAAAAACGCCGAATCACTCTCCGCCAAGGCTTCCGCTTCGGGCTTCGAAGTCTGCCTTATAACTATGCCCAACGGCAATACGGCCGTAGGATTGTGTCCCTCGGATTCGATGTATGACGCATATCGCGCCTGCGACCGGATAAAGGAAGAGGCATTCTGTCCCGCGGGAGTGTGGATAATGGATATCGGACGATGAAGAAACTTTTTGCAGGATTTCTGGCGCTGACGGTGTGCGCCGGCGCGTATGCACAATACGCCGACGCTCCGGCGGCTTCGCTCGGTATGGGCGAGGTCGCCTCCGAACTCAGCATGCACGTCCAGTTCCTGTCGTCCGCCGCCCTCGAAGGCCGCGGAGCCGGCACGGAAGGCGAAAAAGAGGCCGCGGAGTATGTCCACGAGGCGCTTTGCGAAGCCGGCATAGATATGCTCAGCCCCGAGGGAGGTGAGATTTTCGGAATCCGGATGGAGAGCGGCGACACGCTCACTTCGCGCAACGTCGTCGGCTTCATTCCCGGATACGACCCGAAGCTGCGTGACCACTATATAGTGATCAGCGCAAGGCTGGACAACCTGCCCCCCGCTTTGGTGAACGTCAACGGACAGCCCCGCGAAAAGATTTATTACGGAGCGAATTCCAATGCCTCCGGCCTGGCCGCGCTGATCAGGCTCGCCGGCGTGCTGAACACCAACAAGGTGCTGCTCAAGCGTTCGGTGATCATTGCCGCGTGGGGAGCATCCCGGCATTTGTGCGCCGGATCCTGGTATTTCCTCAACAGGTCATTCCCGGATGCGGCAAACATCGACGCGATGATCAATCTGGATATGCTGGGGACAGGCACCTTGGGTTTTTATGCCTACACCTGCTCGAATCCGGATATGGACGGTTACGTGCGCGAACTGGCGTCAACCCTGCAGCCCGTCAAGCCCGAACTTGTGAGCGCCGAGCCCTTCTGTTCGGACCATCGCTCGTTCTATGCCTCCGAGATACCCTCCGTGCTTTTCACGACGGGCGTCTTCCCCGAATACAACAGCGACCGCGACGTCGAGTCGATAATAGAATATGACGGGATGGAGCGCGAGCTCGAATACATCTATAATTTCGCGGTGGCGCTCGCCTGCGGCAATGCCCCTTCGTTCAAGACCAAGGTGGGAGGCGACCATTCCGCCGACGACGGGGTGGTGCAGTATTACGACTGTGACACGCCGCCGACCTTCTTCGGGTCGTCGGATCCCAGGAAATTCCTCACCAAGTGGGTGTATATGTACCTGAGATATCCTCAGGAGGCCGTCCGTCAGGGTATCCAGGGTCGCGTGCTGGTGGACTTCATAATAGACGAGAAGGGCAAGGTCACCGACGTCAAGGTGCTCAAGGGAGTCGACGAACTGCTGGACGAGGAGGCGGTGAGAGTGATCGAAGCTTCTCCGGACTGGAAGCCGGGCAAGGTCCACGGCCGCAAAGTGAAGACAGAACTCTCGCTTTATGTAGAATTCAGACTTGAAAAGAAATAAATATACAAATGGAATACGATTTCAGAGCTATTGAGAGAAGGTGGCAGGAATATTGGGCCACGAACAAGACATTCAAGGCCGAGCAGAACAGCCCGAAGCCCAAATTCTATGTGCTGGACATGTTCCCTTACCCCTCCGGGGCGGGATTGCACGTGGGCCATCCTCTTGGATACATAGCCAGTGACATATATGCCCGCTACAAGCGTCTCAAGGGCTTCAACGTGCTTCACCCGATGGGCTATGACGCCTTCGGCCTGCCGGCCGAGCAGTATGCCATCCAGACCGGTCAGCATCCCGAAAAGACCACCACCGACAACATTGCGCGCTACCGCGGCCAGCTGGACCGCATCGGTTTCTCGTTCGACTGGGACCGTGAAGTCCGCACCTGCGATCCCGAATACTACAAGTGGACGCAGTGGGCCTTTCTCAAGATGTTCGACAGTTGGTACGACCCCGTCGCCGACAAGGCGCGCCCGATTTCCGAACTCGTGGCGAAGATCGAGTCCGAGGGCTATGAGGACATCACCCCCGAGGTCTGGGCCGCCGCTTCCGAGAAAGAGAAGTCCGACATACTGATGCGCTGGCGCATCGCCTACCTGGGCGAGACGTCCGTCAACTGGTGCGAGGGCCTGGGCACCGTGCTCGCCAACGACGAGGTCAAGGACGGCCTGAGCGTGCGCGGCGGTTTCCCCGTCGAGCAGAAGAAGATGAAGCAGTGGCAGCTGCGCGTGTCGGCCTATGCCGGCAGGCTTCTGGACTCGCTGGAGCGCCTGGACTGGAGCGACTCGCTCAAGGAGATGCAGCGCAACTGGATCGGCAAGTCCGAGGGTACCGAAGTCGTGTTTGATACAGTGTGCGAAGGCCGCCACCTGCCCATAACCATATTCACCACCCGCGTCGACACCATCTTCGGCGTCACCTTCATGGTGCTGGCGCCCGAGAGCGAGCTGGTCCAGAGCCTTACGTCCGCGGATCAGAAGGAAGCGGTCGCGGCATATATAAAAGAGGTGGGCAAGAAGACCGAGCGCGAGAGGATAGCGGAGACCAAGACCGTCACCGGCGTGTTCAGCGGCTCCTACGGCATCAATCCGCTGACGGGCGAACAAATCCCCATCTGGATTTCAGAATACGTGCTCGCAGGCTATGGCACCGGCGCCATTATGGCAGTGCCCGCGCACGACAGCCGCGACTGGGCCTTCGCCAAGAAATTCGACCTTCCCATCATCCCCATCATCGAGGGTTGCGACGTGTCGGCCGAGAGCTTTGACGCCAAGGAAGGCATAATGTGCAATTCCGGCTTCCTGAACGGAATGGACGTGAAGCAGGCGATCGAGGCCGGCAAGGACTACGCCGAGGCCCACGGCATCGGCCGCCGCAAGACCAATTTCCGCTTGCGCGACGCCATCTTCAGCCGCCAGCGCTACTGGGGCGAGCCTTTCCCCATTTATTATAAGGATGGCATTCCGTGCCCCGTCGATTTCAAGGACCTGCCCCTGACGCTGCCCGAGATCGACTCCTACAAGCCTACGGGCGAGGCCCCTCTGGCCCGCGCGAAGGACTGGACTTACAAGGGATATCCCCTCGAGACCAGCACGATGCCCGGATTCGCGGGCTCGAGCGCATATTACCTGCGCTATATGGACCCCCGCAACGGCGACGCCCTCGTGGACAAGGCCGTGGACGAGTACTGGCGCGACGTCGACCTCTATGTAGGAGGCACCGAGCACGCCACCGGACACCTCATCTATTCCCGATTCTGGGACAAGTTCCTCTTTGACCTGGGCTATGTGTGCGAGGACGAGCCTTTCCGCAAGCTGGTCAACCAGGGAATGATCCAGGGACGTTCGAATTTCGTGTACCGCATTGTCGGCACCAACAAGTTCGTCTCGCTCGGTCTCAGGAAGCAGTACGAAACCACCGAAATCCACGTCGACGTCAATATCGTCCACAACGACAGGCTCGACCTCGACGCCTTCCGCGCCTGGAGACCCGAATACGCCGACGCCGAATTCATACTCGAGGACGGAGAGTATATCTGCGGCTGGGCCATCGAGAAGATGAGCAAGAGTATGTACAACGTCGTGAACCCGGACCTCATCTGTGACACATACGGCGCAGACACCCTGCGTCTGTACGAGATGTTCCTGGGCCCCGTCGAGCAGAGCAAGCCCTGGGACACCAAGGGTATCGACGGAGTGAACCGCTTCCTCAAGAAGTTCTGGAGGCTCTTCTACGACAAGGATACCTGGCTCGTGACCGACGAAAAGGCAACTCCGGCCGAACTCAAGGAACTCCACAAACTCATCAAGAAGGAGCGGGAGGACATCGAGGCGTTCTCGTACAACACCACCGTCAGCGCCTTTATGATCGCGGTCAACGAACTCACTGCCCTGAAGTGCGGCAGCCGCGAGATCCTCGAACCTCTGGTAATCCTGCTGAGTCCGTTCGCGCCCCATATGGCCGAGCAGCTGTGGCACGACCTGGGCCACGAAGACAGTGTCACCTATGCCGCCTTCCCTGAATTCGTCGCGGCTTATGCGGCCGAGGACAATGTGACCTATCCCGTGCAGTTCAACGGCAAGATGCGCTTCACCGTGGATATGCCCAAGAGCGCCGCTCCCGCCGATGTCGAAGCTGCCGTGCGCGCCCACGAGATGACTCCCAAGTATGTTGGCGACCAGAACATTGTCAAGGTAATAGTTGTGCCCGGGCGCATCGTCAACATAGTGGTCAAGTAGATGGATTCCGCAAAAGTCTTGAGAACGGCCAGGGACTATGCCGTCCTGACCCTTGCATCCTTCCTGTTCGCCATTGCCTGGGAATGCTTTATGATTCCCAACAATATGTCGGCCGGAGGAATGATGGGCCTGAGTACCGTCATACAGTATGCAACCGGCGGGCTGATTCCGGCTCAGTATTCGTATTTTGCGATAAATGCGCTCCTCATTATCGTTGCTGTGGCCGCGATGGGCATAGGGTTCGGCTTCAAGACGATTTATTCCATCGCTTTCTCGACTTTCGCGATGCAGCTCGTGTCCGGATGGACTTTTATGCATTGCGTGCCCGGAGGATTCTTCTATGTGAGCGAGACACTGCTCATCCCGGTTATCGCCGGTGTGTTCGAAGCCCTGGGAATAGGTCTGATAATCAAACACGGAGGCAGTACAGGAGGCACCGACATAATAGCCTTGATGGTCAACAAGTACTGGCCGGTGTCGCTGAGCGCCACATTCCTGGTTTCGGATATCGTCGTGTGCGGCCTGCTCCTGCTGCTGCCCGACAGGATTTTCTCCGATATGTGCTACGGACTGGTCGAGGTGTTCATTTTATATGTGCTGATCGACTGGGTAGTGGGTGGCAAGAAGTCCTCTTACCAGTTGATGGTGTTCAGCGAGCGGTATGAGCAGATTGCCGATTACATAATAGAAGAGATGGACCGCGGTGTCACCGTGGTCCACGCGCAGGGATGGTATACCAAGAAGGAAAAGAACGTACTGTTGATCCTCATCGGCCAAAAGGAGTTCCCTGCTCTGTCCCGGGTGATCAAGGATCTCGATCCCAAAGCGTTTATGTCGGTATCACCGACACGCAACGTGTACGGCGAAGGTTTTGAACAGATAAAGACCGGGTTGCCGGCCAAAAAGAAGAATGAAAGCCAACAAGATTCTTAAGACATTCAAGGAGTACCTTGTGATGACCCTGGGCCTGCTGATGTATGTGCTGGCCTGGACAATTTTCCTGGCGCCGAACAACCTTGTCGGCGGCGGAGTGACCGGTCTTGCCTCCATAGTGCAGTACGCGACCTCAGGTGCGCTCAAGATGGGTACGACGTACCTGGCTGTCAATATCGCCCTGCTTGTTCTGGCATTGTTCACACTCGGCAGGAATTTTGGCGCCAAGACCATCTATGCCGTGATATTGTGCGGCTTCGGTCTCAACTTTTTTCAGGGAGTGATACCGCCCGACATAATCAAGTCGCTCGCAATCGACAACGGCAAGCTTATGAGCACCATAATAGGCGGTATAATTATAGGTATAGGCATAGGGCTGACAATGTCGCAAGGCGGCAGTACCGGCGGAACAGACATTGTGGCGCTTGTGGTCAACAAGTACCGGGGCGTGTCTCCCGGCCGTATGATCCTGTTTGTGGACGCCGGCATCATCCTGTCGTCATTCTTTGTCCCTTCGTATCTGGCGGACGGCGCCCTGATGCCCTGGACCGAGAAACTCACGACAGTCGTCTACGGTTTCATACTCGTGGTCCTTACCAGCACTACTCTGGATATGTATCTGGCGGGTTCCAAACAGTCTGTCCAACTGTTTATCCTCAGCAAGAAATACGCTCAGATCGCGGACGGGATAACCACTCAGATGCATCGTGGCGTGACAGTGCTCGACGGCAAGGGATGGTACACCAAGGAAAACACGGAGGTGTTGATGGTAATAACCCGCAAGACCGACCTCAAGGTAATGCTCCGATTCATAAGGAGCATCGATCCCGATGTCTTTATGAGCGTGTCGTCCGTAACCGGAGTCTATGGCAAAGGTTTCGAGGAGCTGAAAACGGCAAAAAAACAAAAAATGTGACGAATGACTTAAAAATTTATAATTTACCCCCCTGCCGCTGCTATGTTTGTAACGGCAGGGTTTTTATATTTGCGCAGGACTGAAAACTTTTTTTGCCATGACCAATCAACATTCGATCATCAAAACGATAAGGATCCTGTCGCTTGCCATCCTGCCGGTCGCTCCGCTTGCCTGCCTGATCTGGCACGGCTGCCCGGATGTCGGCAGCCTGTGCATTGCGCTATACGAGTCGGCTGTCGTGCTGATTCTGTCGCCGGTAGGCTCGGAGTGGAAGGAGTTCTGTGAGTCGGAGGCCTTTCTGGCCGCTTTCCTCTTTGTGGCCGTCGCGGCTCTCGACTTGGGCCCGGTGGCAGTGGCATTGGCGGCCTCTGCGGTGATGGCAGGCAGCATCATACACAAGACCATCCGCAAGTATTCCCTTATAAGGACGCTGTTCATCCAGAACGCCCCTTACAACGAACTGTACGACTATTCCAAACTCGTATGGATGGTTGCGGCGGAGTTTTTCGCGCTTCTGCTGGTGGTGCTGTACCCTTGCAGGCCCGCTCTTTTCGCCTATGCCGTAGTGCTGGCGTTTTTCGCTTTCCTGATGTATTGGAAATCCTATACCGGCAAGTCCCTGATGATGAACGCGCCGCGCGAACGGATGCTTCGCGAGCTTGTCAAAGGCGGGATGAAAGAGTCGACCAGGCGCGTTTCCGACGATGATGCCAGGATGAGCGCACTGTATTCCAAGCTGCAGGCGGTTATGCAGGAAAAGCGCCCCTACCTCGATCCGAGGCTGGATCTGGGAGCCCTCTCGGAGATTATGCTGACCAACAGGATGTACCTGTCGAAGACGATAAACATAATGTCGGGACGGAACTTCTGCAGTTTCGTCAATTACTACAGGGTGCACTATGCCACGGACCTGATGAGGCGCGATCCGCTGCTCAAGATGAACGAGGTCGGAATAATGTCAGGTTTTGCCTCGCCGGTGTCTTTTTCGATGTCGTTCAAGGCAATATTGGGCAAGTCGCCGAGCGTTTACGCCCGCGAACTGAAGTCCAAGGCCAAGAAGCGTTTCAAATGATTCCCTTCCAGCTCTGCGGGACAGGGGCTGTGACGGTGATCTCTTCTTTTTTTACAGGATGCACGAACGTCACGGAATGCGCGTGCAGGCATATGCCGCCGTCGGGGTTTGACCTGGGGGCGCCGTATTTGAGGTCACCCTTGATCGGGCAGCCCATATGGCTGAGCTGGCAGCGTATCTGGTGGTGCCTTCCGGTCAGAAGTTCGACTTCCAGCAGGTGGTAGCGCTCTGTGCTGTACAGGAACTTGTAGTTGAGTTTGGCGAGTTTGGCGTCCTTGCGCTTGGCGGTGACATAGGACTTGTTCTGCTTCTCATTGCGCATCAGCCAGTCCTCCAGGTGGCCTTCGGCGGCCTCGGGCTTGCCGCAGCACAGGGCCCGGTAGGTCTTGTGGACCTGCGATGTGCGGAACATCTCGTCCAGCCTTTCGAGCGCCTTGCCGGTCTTGGCGAGTATGCAGATGCCGCTCACCGGGCGGTCCAACCGGTGGGGGAGTCCCATAAATACCCTGCCCGGCTTGGCGTCGCGCATCGCGACGAATGCCTTCAGTTTCTCGGTGAGGCACTCGTCCCCGGTTATGTCGCCCTGGGTTATTTCTCCCACTTTCTTGTTGATAATCAGCAGGTGATTGTCTTCGTAGAGGATACGCGAGCGCACGTCCTCGAATTCCTGAGCTGAAAGTTCTCTGTATTCCATACCGCAAAGTTCGTTTTTTTTGCGTAATTTTGGTAATTATGACAAAGGAAACTGCAAAGCGTATATTCGCATTCTCCATACTTCTCAACATTTATTTCATAATTTCCTCCGTCTGCCGCTGGTCCTGCAGCTGCGCGGACAGGCACCGGGAGCCGGACGAAGCGCCCGTGGAACAGATTGAGGAGGCTCTTCCCGACGAGACAGGAGCCGCGGCGGAAACGGTGGCCGAGATCGCGCCCGCGCCCTCCGACACCTGCCATTCCATCATATATTACCGCCGCAGGATGAACTATACGGCCGAATTCAACGACCTCAACGACGTCCACCTCGAGCAGGCAAAGCGCACGGGACTGTCTGCAATACCCGCAGACCGCGCGGCTGTGGCCCGCTTGGGAGGATTGTTGGTGGAGATTTCGGACAACGACTGGTATGTGCTTGACAATCTGACACATTCGGTCCCGTACTTGACAAAAGGCGCCGCCGCCGAGCTTCGCGACATCGCCAAGGCGTTCTGCGATTCCCTCGCTTCCAAAGGATTTCCCGCATATCGGCTGGTAGTCAGTTCCGTGCTGCGCACCCAGGCCGACGTGAACAAGCTGCGCCGCTCGGGCAACCCCAACGCCTCCGAGAATTCCGCCCACTGCTACGGCACCACTTTCGACATCACATATACAAAGTACGACAAGGTGGTCCCGGGCGGCGATTATATGGAGCCTTTCGAACTCACGAAGGTCCTGGGAGAGGTGCTCAAGGCACGCCGCGATGCAGGCAGATGCTACGTCAAGTGCGAGAAGAAACAGCACGTCTTCCATACCACGAGCCGTCATTAGCCGTCAGGTCTTGTGACAAATTGTCAGCATTCGGGCGTTGGCAAAGGATTTGAAGATTCCTGAGCCGACGTTTGAATTTTAAAAACTGACAATATTATGGGAAAAATCATCGGAATCGATCTCGGCACCACCAATTCCTGCGTGTCCGTAATGGAAGGCAACCAGCCTACCGTAATCATCAATGACGAAGGCGCGCGCACCACGCCCTCCGTCGTCGCTTTCACCGAAGGCGGCGAGCGCAAGGTCGGCAACCCCGCCAAGCGCCAGGCCATCACCAACCCCGCCAACACCATCTTTTCAATCAAGCGCTTCATGGGCGAGACTTACGACCAGGTCGGCAAGGAAGTCTCCCGCATGCCCTACAAGGTCGTCCGCGGCGAAAACAACACCCCCCGCGTGGACATCAGCGGCCGTATGTATTCTCCTCAGGAGATCTCTGCAATCATCCTCCAGAAGATGAAGAAGATCGCCGAGGACTACCTCCGTCAGGACGTGACCGAGGCCGTTATCACCGTGCCCGCATACTTCTCCGACAGCCAGCGCCAGGCCACCAAGGAGGCCGGCAAGATCGCCGGCCTCGAAGTCAAGCGCATCATCAACGAGCCCACCGCCGCCGCTCTGGCCTACGGTCTGGACAAGAAGAACAAGAATATGAAGGTCGCGGTCTATGACCTTGGCGGCGGTACCTTCGATATCTCCATCCTCGAGCTCGGCGACGGAGTGTTCGAAGTCAAGAGCACCAACGGCGACACCCACCTGGGCG
>R04__coassemble_216_pt1 | contig 21969 bp, 10 predicted proteins | sample R04__metabat2_low_PE_037 | metagenome-assembled genome bin R04
TCGTAGTTCTCGCCGTCGAAGATGGCTCCGTGGGTGACGGGCCCTGCGACCCCCGCCTTCCAGGAAGCCGTGTCGGTACCGGTGAGTTCCACCGTGCCGTCGGCGTAGGTGAGTTCGAGCACGGCGCGGAATGCGGGCTTCCTGCCGTTCATTCCTTCGCTGGGCTTGCGGGTGACGATTCCGTCGGCCCACCATCCCGGGGTGAGTTCGGCGCTGAAGCGGTTGACGGCGCCCTCGGCGGTGTCGAGCAGCGACGTGACGTCGTATGTAAAGGACCTGCGGGTCTTGTCAAAACTTGTGAATCCCGGCTTGAGGAACTCGATTCCGACAGGGGCCCCGTCCACATATATCTCGTAGAGGCCGAGCGCCGTGGTCATCCATCTGGCGGAAACCACCTTGCCGGAGTTCGCCTTGTCCAGTACGAACCAGCTCGCACCGTCGGCTGCCCTGGAGAGTGAATTGACAGTCCCGGTCACTACCGGCGCGTCGGCCGCGGAAATCCAGCAGGACGAGTCCCAATATTCGGAAGGGAGTGCGTCACAGAGCAAGTCAGAGCGCTCCGGGGTGTTGCAGCAGGCGGCCAAGGCCACGGTTGCGGCAAGAAGAGTGATGTACTTTTTCATATAAAATGGTTATTGTTTTCAATTTCCGGGCAAGTTACGAAAAAAACCGGTCATCACTGGCCGGTTTTGCGGAAAGACAGGGATTCGAACCCTGGAACCGCTTTGGGCGGTCACACGCTTTCCAGACGTGCCTCTTCAGCCACTCGAGCATCTTTCCAATTGGGACTGCAAATATATGAAATATTCGACTTTCCGCAAAATATCACAGAAAAAATTTCTAACTTTAGAGAAAATAAATTCCGAATGAAAAGAACCCTCCTTTCCGCATTTCTGATTGTCGCTTGCACCATAAGCGCCCCGGCAGGCAATTCCAAGTACGTCAATCCCTTCCTCGGCACGGCCGGAGACCACGGCCAGATGGCTCCCGCTGCCCAGCTGCCCTTCGGACTCGCTTCCGTATGTCCCGACAGCAATCCCGGACAGCACGCCGGCTACGATTTCGAGGTTCCGGAAATTTCCGGCATCTCGGTCACGCGCCTGAGCGGAGTCGGAGGGAACGGCACGGGAGGCAACATAAGGCTGCTCCCCTGCGCCAAGGGAGGAAAACTGCTGATTGTCAAGGGTACGGAAGAGGCGGTCCCGGGCTACTACGCCGCCACGCTGTCCAACGGGGTGAAGGTGGAACTCACCGCCACCCGCAACAATGCCGTCGAGAGTTACTCTTTCCCCGCCGGGGACGCCCCTCAGATGTGCATCGACTTCAACTCGGCAATCGAGGCAAAACGCAGCGAATGCTCTTACAGGCGCCTTGACACGCAGAACTTCGAAGGCTGGTGCCGGAGCGCCACAGTGGGCAATGCGGGGGTATACACGCTATATTTCCGCCTGCACACCAGCGTGCCTTTCGAGGTCAGGGAATGCGACCGGACGAGCGCCTGCATCATATTCCCCGAGGGAACGCGCAATGTCGAGGTCCGCATAGCCCTGTCGCCAATCGACGAACAGACGGCGGGCGAAGAATACGAGATCGAGGCCGGGCGCAGCTTCAGCGCCATCCGCAAGGCGGCCGCCCGGGCCTGGGACGAAGCGCTGGGCAGGGTCGACGTCAGCGGAAGCACCGAGGAGCAGAAAATCCTCTTCTACACCAGCCTCTACCGAGTGTGCCTGAGCCCGATGGACGCAACCTCGCACGACGGGCGCTACCGCGGCACGGACGGTCAGATCCACTCGACCGGCGGCACCTGGACCTACTACAGCGCCTGGAGCATGTGGGACACCTACCGCACCAAGTTCCCGATGATCGCCCTCCTCTTCCCGGAGCGGATGAACGATATGTGCCGTTCGCTGGTGAGCCTGTACTGCACCGGCAAACGGAACTGGGCCACGATGGACGAGTGCATCCCCACCGTACGCACCGAGCACAGCCAGGTGACACTGCTCGACGCCCGGAGCAAGGGCATCAGGGACTTCGACCTCTCTCCCGCCTTCCCCGGGATGGAGAGGGAATTCATCGAAGGAGGCAAACCCAAGTCAAATCAGGGCCTCACGCGCGCCCGCCCGGACCAGAAGATGGAGACCGTATACGACCTCTGGGCGATGGGCCGCATAGCCGAAGAGACCGGCAATGACGAAGCCGCCGCCAAGTATTCGCAGGAGAGCCGCAGACTGTTCGACGCCACCTGGCAAAAAGAGTTCATGACCATAACGGACGACTTCTCGCAGATGCGGGGCAACGGGATGTACCAGGGCACCCGCTGGCAGTACCGCTGGGCGATGCCGGTATATGTCGACAGGATGATTGCCCTCAAGGGCAGGCAGACCCTGGTAGACGAGCTGGATGAGTTCTTCGCCCTGCATATGTTCAACCAGGGCAACGAGCCCGACATCCAGACTCCATTCATATTCAACCTGCTGGGAGCGCACGAAAAGACCGATTCGCTCGTGCACGCGCTCATCACGAGCGACAGTATGGTCCACCTCTACGGCGGCAACGCCGAGTTCCCCGAACCCTATGTGGGCAGGGCCTTCCGAAACGCCACGGACGGCTATATGCTCGAGATGGACGAGGATGACGGCACGATGAGCGCCTGGTATATGTTCTGCCAGATGGGCTTCTACCCCACCTGCGTCGGCACCGACAGGTACGAAATCTTCACTCCCCTGTTCAAGAAAGTCACATTGAACCTGCCCGCGGGCAAGGTCTCGCTCCTGCGCAAATGCGACGAAGCGTCAGTCTCCAAGGTAACTGTGGACGGAGCCCCGCTCCACGGCTGGAGCATCTCTCACGCCGTCCTCACCGGCAGCAGAAGGATTGTGTTTGAATGAATATTTTAATGGCGATGCCTTGTTTTTCACTTTAAATTTGAGTAATTTTATAAGCCTGATTTGCCGCGAAATTATGTAAAATAACATAACCATTTATTAACCAATTATTTATGTACAAGTCATTATTCCACAAAGGAACCGTTCTTGTCGCAATGCTTCTGGCATTCGCAGTTTCTGCGGCCGCCCAGGTGCAAGTGAGGGGGACGGTGACTTCTGCTTCTACGTCCGAACCGGTAATCGGTGCGGGCGTGATGGTGACCGGCACTACCATCGGTGTCATTACTGACATCAACGGTGAGTATTCGATCACGGTACCGGATGGCAGCAGCACCTTGCTGTTCAGCTGTTTGGGGTATTCTGACGCTACAGTCGAAATCGCGGGCCGCAGCGTCCTGAACGTTCAGCTCGAGGATGCGAGCGACTGGCTCGAAGAGACTGTGGTCATCGGCTACGGCGTCCAGAAAAAGAAACTGACGACCGGCGCCAACCTCCAGGTAAAGGGCGAGGATCTCTCCAAGCGCAACACCGTCAGCGCTCTTCAGGCCCTCCAGGGCCAGACACCCGGAATGCAGATCACGTCAGAGTCGGGTCAGCCCGGCAGTTCGATGAAGGTCCGCATCCGCGGCATCGGCACCGTGGGCTCTTCCAGCCCCCTGTACATCGTCGACGGTGTTCCCGGCGACATCTCGAAGGTCAACCCCACCGATATCGAAAGCATTGACGTGCTCAAGGATGCCGCATCGGCGGCAATCTACGGTGCCCAGGCCGCAAACGGTGTCGTCCTTGTCACCACCAAGTCCGGCAAGAAGGGTTCCGCACAGGTTTACTATGACGGCTATTACGGTGTCCAGAATGTTTACCGCGTCCCCGAAATGCTCGATGCAGAGCAGTACAAGGTGATAATGAACGAACAGAACCTCAACTCCGGCGCAGGCCCCATCGACTGGGATTCCTATACTTCCGGCGCCAACACCAACTGGGTCTCCCAGATGTTCCGCAAGAACGCCCCCACCCAGAACCACACTGTCGGTGTGAGCGGCGGTTCTGACACATCTGTCTACTCCTTGTCCTTCAACTACTCTGACCAGCAGGGTATCGTCGGTGACGCCGATCATTCCCGCGCCCAGAGTTACAAATTCCGCATCAACACAGAGCACCATCTGTTCGGGAATCTGCTCACTGTCGGCGAGCATGCCACCTATGTCAAAACCACTTCGGCCGGCGTCGGCGACAGCGGTTACTACAACAACGCGCTCCGTCCCGCAATCCAGAATTCCCCTCTGCTTCCCGTCTATGGCAACAACTATTACGGATGGGGTGACTCGAACGGACTTTGGGCGGACCAGTCCATCGACACCGATGCGTACAACGCCTCAAACGGCTCCAACCCTTATGCATCGATGATGCTCGGCAAGTCCAGCACTGTGTCCAACAATCTCAACGGCGACGTCTATGTCGAACTCCAGCCTGTCGAGAAGCTGAAGATCCGTTCCACTTTCGGACTCAACTATTGGGAGTCGATGTACCACAGCATCGGCTACACTTCCCACTGGTGCGCGACCGACAGCGCTCCCCAGACTCCTACTGCCGAGAGCGACTTCTATGCATCCGTGGGCCAGAGCGGCTCTGCCGGATATTCCATTTCCTGGATCAACACCGCATCTTACGACTTCACCCTGGGCGATGACCACAACCTCAGCGCGATGATCGGTTCCGAGTGGGACCGCAGCTCAGGTTCCTGGCTCTCCGCCAGCAGCAAGATCTCGGTCGACCAGTACAAGGACTTCGAGCACGCATATCTGTCCAACGGCATCTCCAACACCGAGTACTGGAGTCTCTCCGGCGCCCCCAACGACGAGGACAAGACCCTGTCTTTCTTCACGCGTCTGGGCTACAACTACAAAGAGAAGTACATGGTCAACGCCACCTTCCGCGCTGACGGTTCATCCATGTTCGCCAAGGGCCACCGCTGGGGCTTCTTCCCTTCAGTGTCTGCCGGTTGGGTTGTCACCGAAGAGGATTTCCTCAAGGGCAACGACGTCCTCGATTTCTTCAAACTCAGAGGTTCTTGGGGCCAGGTCGGCAACAAGAACATAACCGCCTACGCCTATTCGGCATCCATCTCCACTTCCGATCACTCCTACAATTTCGGATCTTCGCTTGGCGCAAGTGCCGAGCAGAGCGGCGCCCTGCAGTCCAGGCTTGCCAACGAGGACATCAAGTGGGAGACCTCCGAGCAGCTTGACTTCGGATTCGATTCACGCTTCTTCGACGGCAGGCTCTCCGCCAACTTCGACTGGTATCTCAAGACCACCAAGGACTGGCTGGTCGAGGCTCCCGTTGTCGCCACTGCCGGCGCAGACGCTCCCTATGTCAACGGAGGTGACGTGAGCAACAGCGGTGTCGAACTCGCCATCAACTGGAATGAGTCCATCGGCCGCGACTTCCACTACACCATCGGTGTCAACGGCGCCTACAACAAGAACGTCGTCGGCAATATCGCCAACGCGGACGGCATAATCCACGGCGGCACCGGCGAACTCTTTGACAATTCCAAAGAATTCTATCGCGCCGAGAACGGCCACGCCATCGGTTATTGGTATGGTTTCCAGACCGCCGGCATATTCCAGAACCAGCAGGAAATCGACGACTGGATCGCCCACGGAAACGGCGTATTCCAGTCTTCTGTCCAGCCCGGTGACGTAAAGTTCGTCGACCAGAACGGCGACGGTGTCATCGACGACAACGACAAGGTCGACCTCGGCCACGGCACTCCCGATTTCTCGTACGGATTCAACATCGCCCTCGACTGGAAGGGATTCGACTTCCAGGTCACCGCTTACGGCGCTGCCGGCAACAAGATCGTGCAGTCTTACCGCAACTGGTCCAACCAGTATCCCAACTACACCACCGCAGTCCTTCAGAGATGGACCGGCGAGGGCACTTCCAACAGGATCCCCCGCGTCACAAATGCCAACGTGAATTATGCGGAATTCTCTGACCTCTTCCTTCAGGACGGCGACTATCTGCGTATTTCCAACATAACCCTCGGCTATGATTTCGCAAACATCATCAAGGCGAGCTGGCTCGACAAGGCCCGTCTGTATGTTTCAGTCCAGAACGCCTTCACTTTCACAAAGTATGACGGATTCGACCCCGAGTTGGGCTACGGAACCGACACCAACAACTGGTGCGCTGGCGTCGACATCGGAAACTACCCTCACGCACGCACATTCCTCGTGGGTGTGAATCTGGCATTCGGCAGCAGGAAATAATTTAAAAGGACAAGATCATGAAAAAGATATTTTTGAATATTTCGATCCTTCTTGCAGCTGTCTGCACAGTGTCCTGCTCTCTTGACACCGAGTCAATGACCAGCATCACCACGCAGAATTTCTACAAGACGATGAACGATGCCAAGTCAGCCCTCGTCGGCTGCTATGCAGGCTATCGCATGACATCCGCCTACAGCACGATGTCCTTCTACGAGCTCTCGGAGCTTATGGGCGACGACGCATTCGGCGGCACCGGTGCCACCGACGCACGCGGCTACCAGGTGATCGACCGCTTCGACCAAAGCGAATCTCCTTCAGACCTCTCGGCTACCGAATCCCTCTGGTCCAACTACTACGCCGGAATCTTCGACTGCAATTCCCTTCTTGCCCAGCTGGACAACATCGAATGGGAAGCTTCGTCTGATTTCAATACTTCCACTCCCGAACAGACACGCGCCGCGGTTGAAGGCGAGGCCCGTTTCCTTCGCGCCCTGCTGTATTTCGAGCTTGTGCGTCTGTACGGCAACGTCCCCCTGCTCACTGTCCCGACCACCGAAATTGTTCCTCAGAGCGCTCCCGAGAAAGTGTTCGAGCTCATATTCGAAGACCTCCAGTTCGCGATCGACAACATCAAGTACGTCGCAGACAAGTCCTGGTACGAGGCCAATGACGGGCGTGCCACCAAGCAGGCCGCCGAGGCAATCCTCGCGCGTGCGTATCTCTTCTATAAAGGATATTACAGCACACTTGAATGCCCTGTGGACAAGGAAGACGTAGTCGCAGGACTCGAAGACATTGTCAGCTGCGGTTACTACGGACTGGTCCAGGAGGACGTCCACAACGGAGCCGCCCGCCTGTGGCGCAGCGCTGTCGCCACTGACGCCGGCGACGGAAACGGCCTGAACGACAACGACTGGGTCGGCATAGCCTGCAGCAAGGCCGATGTCAACGAATTCATCTTCACCCAGAAGTTCAATTACTACGGAAACGAGTACAGTGGCCAGCACTTCAGCAACCGCTGGCTCATCATGCGGGGAATCCGCGGAGCGATGGGCGGCGATCCCTCAATCGTGCCTTACGGCGGCGGCTGGGGCGGATGCACGGCCAATCCCGACTCTTACAAGATTTTCGCTTCCAATGATCCCCGCCGCGACGTGGCTATCCAGAACTGGAACACCAGCCGTCAGGCCGCCATCACCAAGACGATGCTCAAAGACTGGCGTGAATTCACTTACTACAGCCTTGCCAAGTATATTCCCCTGAGCGTGAACGTCGGTGGAATCTCTGCTTATGAAGTCACCAACAATTCCGATTTCGGCTCCGTCACCGGATTCCAGGAGTCCCAGTATCAGGATGTCATAGTGGTGCGTTATGCGGACGTCTTGCTGATGCTCTCGGAACTTACCGGCGACTACTCTTATGCCAATCAGGTTTGCGACCGTGCGGGCGTGGCCCATATCTCGACTTACGAGGAACTCCTCGAGGAGCGCCACCGCGAGTTCCTTGGAGAGGGCATCCGTTACTGGGACCTCCTGCGTCAGGGCGTTGAATATGCTGCGGATGCCATCGCCGGCAGTTGGACTGTCTTGAGCGGCGGCGTCGAGGAAACCCTGACCATCTCGCGCGAGAACATCATCGCCAAGAAGGGTCTCTGCCGCATTCCTGACAACCAGATTGATCTCTCCGGCAAAGTCTACGTACAGAATACTGGCTGGTAAATCTTAAATGAAAGGAATTATGAAACATCTCAAACTCTATATCGCAGCAGCGCTTTCCATTGCAGGTCTCGCGGCCTGTCAGCCGGAAAAGTACACGCTCGGAGACACTGACGTCACCAAGGATGACCTTGTCGTGAACGTCGCATTCAGCGTCACACCCGACGCCTCCGATCCCAACACTATCTATCTCGAGAGCCTGATGCCCTCCAAATACACTGTCTTGTGGGAGCACCCGCAGGGGTATTCGCAGGCCACCAAGGTCACTCTGAAGCTTCCCTTCAAGGGTACCTACGACATCAAGTTCGGAGTCATGACCAGGGGCGGCGCGGTATACGGTGACCCCTATCAGCTGGTTCTCACCACCGACAACCTCTCTTACGTCAATGACGATTTCTGGACAATGCTCACCGGAGGCGCCGGCAATTCCAAGACCTGGATGCTGGACCTTGACGCGGAGGGCAACTCGTCCCGTATGTTCAAGGGTCCCATGTGGTTCTTTACCGACGGCTTCTGTTGGGACAACTTCCACACTGCCAAGGGCGAGAGCTACCTGGACAGCTATTATGACGAGAACGCGTCCTGGGTTCCGGACAATGCGATAGTTCCCAACAGCGACTGGTACTGGTCCGCCGACTGGGCCGGCAACAGCTGGATGTGCGGAGCCGCTGACTTCGGTACACTGACCTTCGACCTGATCGGTGGGGCAAATATGACCGTCGATGACGGTACCGGCCCCGTTTCCTGCCCCTTTACCCTGGACGCCACCAAGCATCAGATATCGTTCAGCGGCCTTCTGCCGCTTCATCCTTCTGACGTGAGCGTCGTGTCCGAGTCGGTTCCTTCCGAGATTCTTTATCTGGACGAAAATTTCTTCCAGTTGACTGCCCGCCGCGAAGACGGCCAGCTCATCAGCCTGAATTATGTATGGACCGGCTACGAAGAGCCCGTCGTGGTGGAGGACGTGGACATAACCCTTCCCGAGGACTGGCGCGAATACTTCGAGCCCAAGACCAACAACCAGCCCAAATACAAGCTCAGTGCAGACGAGCCCTTCGACTGGTTCACCCTCGACGGAACCCGCAAGAATCTCCAGGGATCCTTCACCCCCGTGGAAGATCTCGGTGACGTGACCTTTGCGTTCAACAAGGTCGACAACTCATTCGAGTTCTGCAATCTCTATGGTGAAATCGCCACAGGCACCTACACTCTCGACGATCCCGGTATCTACACCTTCTCCGATGAGCTTCCCGCATTCAGTATCGACGAGGACGGCGCCATCGAGTTCACGACCAATGCAGACAATACTCTTCGCATCCTCGCCTACGAGGTCGACGACTACTCCGGAGCAATGACTGAAATGTGGCTAGGCAAGCAGGTTCTCGACGCTGCCGGCGACCTCGTGCAGTATCTGGGTTACCATTTCATCACGGTCATTGCCGGTGCCGACGACACACCTCACTACAACGCCTGCCTGTACTTCAACAATTCCGGCTGGGGCTGGACCCACGAGGATGTGCCCGCAGTGGACGGTGGCGATGCAAACGCCCGTTCGGCCGTTGTTGACATCACCGGAGACGGCGACTACACCTTCAGCTTCGATGCTTCCTTTGCCGAGAGCGACATGTACCTGATGTATCTGGACATCTTCAAGATCCTGAAGAAGTATCCCAACGCAGATGCTGTCATCACCGACATCAAGATTGACGGCCAGTCCATCGCCATCGACGACAGCCTTATCGACCGCGGAGTCGGCGACAGCGACGTCACGATGCGCAGATACGTCCTCAATCCCTGGAATTCCGAGAACTACTTTATGCTTGAGGGAAGCCCGAGCCTCGCGTTCAGCAGCAGCTTCGCCCTGACCATACACGTCACTATGGATACCGGGACTCCGTTCATTTCTGAAGACTAAAAAGGAGAATGAGTATGAAAGCAAAATACATTATTTCGATGATCTGCATCGCTGCAGGTATCGTTTCTTTCTCTTCCTGCGTTCAGGAGAGTTTCCCGGAGCGTACTGACAACGTTGTCAAATCCATCGTGACCGGAACCGCCACTCCCACTGCCACCACGGCTGCGCTTACCGGTACCGTCGACGGGCTCGCAACTGTGGATGCATCTTCCTACACCGTCGGTTTCTACTACGGCGTGTCCGAGAATCCCGCATCTGCGGGCACCAGACAGCCGGGAAGCTATGATGTCGAGAGCGGCGCGGTCACAGCTACCGTAGCCTCGCTTCAAGAAGGCACTACATATTATTATGTCGTCTATGCCACGCTTCAGAACCAGCTTACCGTATACGGCGAAGTCAAGTCTTTCGTTGCCACCGATGCCACAATCGTCACCGCTCCCGCAACGGAAATCAGCGCCACCACCGTCATTTTCAACGGCCAGGTGGGCGGCGTCGTCGCCGATATGAGCAAGGTGAGCGTCGGATTCGTGCTCGCAGCCGAGGAAAAGGACGTTTACAGTTCCCCCCTCCGCTCCGATGTCGATATCAACGGCGAAGGCACTTTCTCTGCGGACGGCTTGGGATTCTTCCCCGCAACCACCTTCTACTATGCGGCTTACGTGACCATCGACGGCGCCACACAGTACGGCGAAATAGAGGAAGTCACCACCGCTGCCCAGGAACTGGAGTTCGTGGACCTCGGTCTGGATGCACTCTGGGCCACCTGCAACCTCGGCTCAGAGACTGAAAGCTATGCAGGTGCGCTTGCCGGATACGGAGACCTCACCGGTATCAATGTCTCAGAGTCGCTCTCGCAGTATGCCGACTTCGATATTTCCGAGACCGAATCCGACCCTGTCACTGCCATATTCGGCTCAAGCAGTGCGGAAATGAACTGTATGCCCACTGAAGCTGATTTCAAGCAGCTTTATGCCGCGACCACCCAGACCTGGGAGACCGTGGACGGAGTGGATGGAGTGCGTTTTACTGCTTCCAACGGCAACAGCATCTTCCTGCCCGCCGCTCCCGCAAGGACCGGCCTCGAATTCTCCGACGAGCCTTGTGACCTGGTTTATCAGGCCGGACAGCTCAGCGCTTCTGATGACTCCTATTACAGGGCATTCAAGATTGCCGCGCAGTCCGATGCGGCCGAATACACTATGGCAAAGAGGAGCGTTGGTCTGCCCATCCGTCCCGTCAAACGTATGCTGGAGTGTGAAGGACTTCCTGTCAAGAACGCCAACCTCGTCCAGGGAGACCTCGAACAAAATGGCAAATACCGCCTTGAAATATATAATGCTTACGGCTCAACGGCAGATGCTCCCGTCGTTGATCCCGAGCTGGTCGTGTTCCAGGAGAACATTCAGGTCACCTTCACCATCACCGGAGTTCCCGAAGGCCAGAGTTTCGAGGCATACTATGCATTCGCAAGCAGCGACTGGGACCTCCAGCACTGGGAGTATCAGGATGCCGCCGACGAGTACGGCACCGCTTCCTGCCTCATCGACGGTGACGGCACCTACACCCTCACCCTGCACGGGGCTGCCAGCGGAGTCACCGTATTCTGCATAGACATCAACGACCTTGGCGGAGACAACGCGGACGGCGTCTATGCCAAGATAGACAAGGTGGAACTTGACGTCAATGAGGATATCGAGGGCATAAAGATCAAGAATGCCAAGATCGTCCAGGGTGACATCGAGGGCAATGGAAACTACCGTATCGAGATTTACAACGAATATGGCTCTACCAAGGACAACCCTCCCGTCAACACTGCCGACATAGCCTACACCAACGATATGCGCGTGGTCTTCACCCTCACCGGAGTCCCCGCCGGAAAGGACTATCAGGCTTATCTGGCTTACGCCGACTCAGACTGGTCTCCCAGCAACTGGGGGTACAACTCTGACGGCAATGCCTCCTGCATAGTCAACGGTGACGGAACCTACACCATAGACTTCATCGCAGGCGCCGGAGACGGAGCGATGGTATTCTGCATCGACATCGCCGGTCTTGCCACCGATGTGCCTGAAGGTATTCATGCCACTGTCGACGAGATCAGCTTCGACCACTATCTGCTCAATCCCACAATCAGAATCGACAACTCCAAGGTACTCCAGGGCGACATCGAAAGCAACGGAAACTGGAGAGTGGAAATCTACAATGAGTATGGCAGCGGCACAAAGGACAACAGTCCCATCAACACCGCCGACATCGATTTCCAGAGGACCATACGTGTCATCTTCACCGTGGACGGCACCGTGCCCGAAGGAGAATACGAGACCTATCTTGCTTTTGCGGATGCAAACTGGGGAGCAAGCAATTGGGCGTATAACAAAAACGGAAACGGTTCAGTCATCGTGAACGGAGCAGGTCAGTATGTGATTGACCTCACCACCGGTCCCGGCTCGGGAGTGATGGTGTTCTGCCTTGATTTCAAGGGACTCGGAGCGGCAGGCTACACGGGCAACGTGACCATTGACAAGATCATAATGGATCCCGACGCCGAGCCCGTCGAGCAGCGTTCGGAAGGTGAACTGCTGATCACCAGCGCGGACGGCGCCGGCGTGGACCTGCGTCTCGAAATCTACAACGAGTACGGTTCCAGCAAGGACAACTCCATCATCGATCCCGCAACCATCGTGTTCCACAAATCAATGGCCGTGACATTCACAATCTCAGGTATAAACGACAACCTCAAGACAGGCGACAACGTTCCCACAACCTTCTATGCCGGACTTGAGTATTCTGATCCCACCTGGGGAGTTGGATACTGGTCAGGTAAATCCGCAGGAAAATACGAAGCCGCAGTGACCGGCGACGGCACCTACACCGTCTGGATGGAAACGACCAAGAAGGCAAACGGAGCCGTTGTGTTCTGCGTTGACATCGGCAAGCTTTGGGAGAATCTTGTGGATCCTTCCCTGGTGAAGGCATCAATAGACCAGATAGTCTTTGACGGCACTTTCAATGTCCCGATCAACACGGATCCCGTCGCTTTCCAGAACAAGGACGGCAACGGCACGGACGGCCGCATCGAGATTTACAATGAGTATGGCAACGGTGGTTCAGTATGTCCCGGGTACTACAACGACTGGCTGTACTTCCACGCCTGCCCGATGATTGTCCGTTTCAAGATCGAGGGTATTGACGGCAACCTCATTGACGGCGCCACCGCAGATTTCAAGGCCGACCTCAGCTATGCTGCTGCAAGTTGGGCGCCCTCAAGCTGGGGCACCGACTATGGCTGCACGCAGGTCACCGGCGACGGCACCTACGAAGTGTTTGCCTGCATACCCGGCGAGGCTGCCGGAGCCGTGGTCTGGACAATCGAGATCTACGACCTCTGGAAGAGCCTTGTCGATACCGATCTGGTTACCGTCTCGATTGAAGACGTGATCATTCCCGGTTTCCACGAGTAATCGTTTTTTTGGCAGGGAGCGGGTGATACCGCTCCCTGTCCCCAATTTTAATATTTCTGCTATGAAGCGATTGTTTACGATGATGGCCGCTGTGGGGATAGTGGCCGCCAGCTGTTCCGGGACTCTTGAGAAACAGGAGGACGTCAGTATCACAATTCCCGTCAAAGAACTGAATTTCGGCCCGGAAGCCTCGACCGGGACGGTTTATGTGGTATGTGACGGCGGCTCCGCCACCATAACCCTGACCTCGGACCAGACTTGGTGCAAGGTCGCCGAGCAGTCTTCCACATCCACCAAGACTCACCACTACACCGTGAATGTGGATGCCAATACCGCGAATTCCGACAGGTCGGCCGTAATAACAGTCGCCGCCTCGGGATTCTCAGGCACCATAAACGTTACTCAAAGCGCATCTGATTTTCTGAAAGTCACGTCCGGCACCCCATCCGCCATTCCGTGCGAGGGGGGCGAGATCAGTATCGAAGTCGCCGCCAACATAGCCTATGACATTTCCGTGTCGGCCGAATGGCTGGCCGAGTCCACGACCAAGGCAAACGTGTCCGAGCACACCCACAAGTTTATAGCGTCGAAGAATGTCGGCAAGGCACGTGAAGCCGTCGTGACTTTCTCCGGAGGTGACCTTTCGTGTCAGGTGACCGTGAGCCAGACCTCTGCGGATTTGGGCGACATCACCACAACCGCCGTGCAGATAGCCTCCAAGATGTATCCCGGATGGAATCTTGGCAACACCATGGAAGCCACCGGCGCAAGCGGCACCGCCGCCGAGACTTCCTGGCAGGGCACCAGGACTTCGCAGGCCATTATGGACTTCGTGGCGCAGTGCGGATTCCGCTCCGTGCGCATACCTTGCTCCTGGGACTTCCACAGCGACGATTCGGGCACCATAGACCCCGCCTGGATGCAGAGGGTACGCGAGGTCGTGGACTATTGCATAAGTGCCGGACTCTATGTCGTGCTCAATGACCACTGGGACAACGGCTGGATTGAAGTGCTCGGCTTCAGTTCCAGCAGTGACAAGTACGTTGCCGTCACTGAGACCCAGATTCAAGCCAAAACAGCCCGCCTCAAAGACATCTGGACCCAGATTGCGACCTATTTCAAGGATTACGGCGACCATCTGCTCTTCGCAGGTCTCAACGAGCCCGCGCAGGAGTACAATCTCTTCAACTCCAGGCACGAGACGATAACCCCCATTCTGCACAGGTACAACCAGGCTTTCGTGGATGCGGTGCGCGCTACAGGCGGCAACAATGCCAGCCGCACACTTGTAGTTCAGGGCCCTTCGACCAACATAGCCTCTACCTACAACTATTTCTCAATCCCCACGGACATCCTGGATGGATGCCTGATGGTGGAAGTGCATTACTACGACCCCTGGAACTTCTGCTCCGGCGGTGATGCCTACTATTACGGATCCGCGAATCACGTTTCCGGCAGCAGCCACAACTGCACATATGGCGAAGAAGCCTATCTCAAGCAGGAATTCAAGAAGATGTACGACAAGTTCACTTCCAAGGGTATCCCCGTGATAATAGGCGAGTACGCCGCTGACCGCCAGGTGCTCAAGGCACCCGAGAGCCAGGCCAAGCACGACGCATCGATAGCCTTGTTCTACGAGACCGCAAACAAGGTCGCTACCGATTACGGCATCGTGACATTCGCCTGGGACACCAACAATCCCACGACCACCGGAAGTACAGGTACCATAATCGGGCGCAAGGACTGCACCGTTTTCAGCAGCCTCGCTCTCGATGCCATCAAGAAGGGAGTCAAATCCGGCAGTTGGCCATATTGATATGAAAAAGATATTTCTTGTCGCGGCCGCACTCTTTGCCGCCTCGGCTCTGGGAGCCCAGAACCTCATGAACATCGCCCCTGACCTCAGCAGGGACTATGTGGATTTCTCGTCCACCTATTTCTTCGCTTCGGCGCTCGACTCGTTTGACGCGGCGGCAGGCGTGGGAACCCTGCGCTGGGACCGCTACAGCCTGGAGCCAAGGCAGGCGTTCAACACCAACACCGTGGTGGCCGACCCGCTGCCGATGAAGGATTTCCCCGCGACGGGCTATGTCAACGACCCCGCGCTGCCTTTCAGCGTGTCGTTCGTGTCAGACCGCACCGTTCGCATCCACATAGGCACATCCAACGTGCCTCCGACGGTGACCGACGAGGTGATGCTGGACCCCTCGCTTCCCGTGCCCAGCGTACAGTGGACGGTCAGCGAGAGCGCTGACGCAATCGAATACTCGTCCGCCTGCGGCTCGCTCGTCATCGAGAAGGACCCCTGGCGCCTGGTGCTCAAGGACGCCGCCGGAGTTGAACTCACCCGCACCCGGACCCTCGGCGACAACGAGATCACGCAGGTCAAGAGCCTGCCCTTCAACTTCGTCAAGCGCGGATCCGACAACTCCCGCAGCCTGAACCCCGTGTTCTCGCTCAAGGCGGGGGAAAGGATCTACGGCTGCGGCGAGTCCGCCACTTCGCTCAACAAGGCGGGCCAGAAGGTCAATCTGTTCGTGACCGACCCCCAGGGTCCCGAGACCGACCAGATGTACAAGCCCGTGCCGTTCTGGATGTCTGACCGCGGCTACGGCATCTTCCTGCACACTTCCGCCCCCGTCACCTGTGACTTCGGCGCCAGCTACGTCGGCTCCCAGAAGATCTATATGGCCGACGAGGACCTCGACTTCTTCCTCTTCATCGGCAGTCCCAAGGACGTGCTCTACGAATACACTTCGCTCGTGGGCCGTTCGCCGATGCCGCCCGTGTGGAGCTTCGGCACCTGGATGAGCCGCATCACCTACCTGACCGAGGCCGACGTGCGCGAGGTGGCCTCCGAGCTGCGCGCCAAGCGCATCCCCGCCGACGTCATCCACATCGACACCGGCTGGTTCGGAGTGGACTGGCAGTGCGACTACAAGTTCGCCGCCGACCGCTTCGACGACCCTGCGAAGATGATCTCAGACCTGCTGGGCGACGGATTCCACATCAGCCTCTGGCAGCTGCCCTACTTCACCCAGTTCAACAAGTTCTATCCCGAACTCGCGCAGAAGGGGTATTTCGTGCGCAACGCCGACGGCTCGCTGCCTTACGAGGACGTCTGTCTGGACTTCACCAACCCCGACGTGGTGAAATGGTATCAGGACAAGCTCCGCTCGCTGCTCGAGATGGGCGTGGGCGCGATCAAGGTCGACTTCGGCGAGGGCGCTCCGCTCGACGGATTCTACTCCAACGGCAAGGGCGGCAAGTACGAGCACAACCTCTATCCCGTCCGCTACAACAAGGCCGTCTGGGAAGTTACCAAGGATGTCCAGAACCCCGGCGACGCCATCATCTGGGCCCGCTCCGCCTGGGCAGGATCGCAACGCTACCCCCTGCACTGGGGAGGCGACGCCGCCAACACCAACGAGGCTATGCTCGCGACCCTGCACGCCGGCCTGAGCTTCGGCCTGTCCGGATTCAGCTTCTGGAGCCACGACATGGGCGGATTCGTCCAGTCGACCCCCGAGGACCTTTACCGCAGGTGGCTGCCCTTCGGGTTCCTGACCTCCCACACCCGCTCCCACGGCGCCCCTCCGACCGAGCCCTGGCTCTACAATGAAGAATTCACCGACTACTACCGCACCTGCGCCGAGATGAAGTACTCGCTGATGCCCTACATCGTCGAGCAGGCGCGCAACTGCACCGAGACCGGTCTGCCGATGCTGCGCGCTATGTTCATCGAGTACCCCGACGACCCCGTGGCCTGGATGGTCGAAGACCAGTACCTTTTCGGAAGCGACATCCTCGTGGCCCCCATCTTCGAGGGCGAGGATTCGTACGAATATCCCACCGACTATTCCAAGACAGTCTCCGAGGCGCAGTCGCGCCCGACCACCGGCCTGCGCAAGTACGTCCGCAAGGTGTACCTGCCCGGCGGCAAGTGGGTGGACTACCGCACCGGCAAGACCTGGCCGCAGGGATGGAACGAGATCGAGACCTCAGACATCGAGGCAGTTGTCCTTGTGCGCAAGGGCGCCGTCATCCCCACCGCGAAGGTAGCCCAGTCGACCTCTCAGATCGACTGGAATGCAGTAAGGAAAGTAAAGTATTAGGAATATACCGCCATCTAGAACGCCACGCCCAGGCCGGCGCAGACGGTGCCGTCCGTGGGAATCCAGGTGAAGTCCAGACGCGCGAAGCGGATTTTCAGCCCGGCGCCCAGCGAGACGAATGAAGTCAGAGGCGCCTGAGCGGAACAGTGGCAGTAACCCGCCCTCAGAAACAGCATATCGCGGAAACTGTATGCGGCACCCGCGCCGGCCTGAAGCGCCCCGGATGCTCCCGGGTACCAGTCCATCTGGAGGGCGGCGTCGACGGCGTGCTGCCCGAAGTTGCGCCTGTAGCCGGCGCCGGCCGTGATGGAGGTCGGCAGGGAGGATGCGCCCGAAAGCCGCAGCGTGCTCATGCCGGCGGCAATCCTGAAGCCGGCGAATTCCACGGCGGCAAAGATATCCGCGGCCAGCGCGTCGTCAATGGCCTGCTCTGCAAGGTCCTGCCTTAAATATTTGACGTTCAAGCCGATGCTCAGCGGACCGGCGATTCTGGCCGCGGCACCGAAACCCGCCGTAATATAACGGGGGGAATACTGTCCTGTGGGACAGCCTCCGCCGTCATACAGAATATATGACTCTCCGCTCTGAGAGCAGAATCCTGCAGCAAGGGCTATGCGTCCGCCCACCCTGCCTGAAGCCGCCGCGCTTATACGGGAGCCGGGGAAGGCGCCCACCCCCGCCTGGAACCTGTTTTCGCTCCAGAGCACGGAAACGGGATTGGAAAATGCCGCGTACGCAGGGTTCTGCACACCGACGGCGGCCGTGCTTCCCATTGCCAGAGCGGCGGGATCCGGAGTGCTGTGGGCAAAGAGCATCGTCATACCGCCGACCCCGTCGTCGGTGATGACGTCCTGAGCCGCGGCGCGGGGACCGGGCAGCAGGAGCAGCGCGGCCGGAAGCAGGATGCCCACAACGCTCAAATTCTTAAAACATTCCAACATACCTCTCATCAATATTTTACGACCTGCCGCACCACTTCATTGCCGTCAAATTCCACCTTCACTGTATAAACGCCCGTTGCGCAGGCCGACATATTTATATAATAAGGAACAAAGGGGCCCGATATCACACTTTTGCAGAATATCCGCTTTCCCGCGGGATTCAGGAGGGTGACCGTGGCGCTCCGCTCGGAAATGGGGCGGATATAGAGATTGTCGTGCACGGGGTTGGGGTAGATGCAGATGTCATCGCCCTGGGCGAGCACCTTGAAACTCTGGACAGCGCTTTTGCCGCCCGGATCCGTTGCAGTGACACTGACGACCGCGTCGCCTTCTTTGACTCCGGCCAGGCTCACCCTGCCGCCTCCCAGCACTGCTGCATTTATGCAATCCCCCTGGCATGAGACCGAAACGGTCAGATCGTCCGAATCAGGGTCGCTGAAATATTGAAGCGCATCGAATTCCAGGACTCCGGGCAGGCCGATGGCGATGTCAGGAATCTGCGCAGTGATCTCCGGGCAATGGTTGGGTGTCAGCACGTACGGGATGCTGATTTGAGCACTGCCGCCGAAGGGGTCGCTGACCCTCGCGCTTGCAATGTAGTTCCCTGCCAGGACATCGTTGCCCGTTATGGTCAGCACCAGGCGTCCGCTTTCCGCTTCGCTCCACTGCGCCGCGGCGCCGCCGCTGTCCAGATCGAGGGTCAGAGGGTCGCTGTCGGGGTCGGAATATGCGCATTCCACGCTAGCGCAGCCGTTGTAGGGCACGGTGAGGGTCCCGCCGGCGTCGAGGCGGTGTATTTCCGGCTCTCCCTGTGAACCTATGAATGCTTTCCGGGCTTCCGAGGGAGCGGAATACTTCCCGTTGCGCCCCTTTGCAAGTATGACGCACCAGTATGCGGTGCGATCCTTCAGGCGGTAGATAGACTTGGTCACCGTCGCGCCCGCCGCCTTGTTTTCCGTATACACGTCCGCTGTCGTCACCCCTTCGGGCGCATCCGAGAGCGGGTCAAAATTTTCCACCAGGGACTTGTCCTCGGACACTGCCACGACATAGCCGGACACGCTCGCCCCGCACTGCTCCTGCACCGTCCATTTGAAATGCAGGCTCCCCTCGCCCGCGGCCACCGTGAAGTCGGAGAGCGGTTCGGGAGCGTCGTTTGTATATATGAACGAGCCGTACGCGTCCAGCGCGGGGCCGATCGCCTTGCTGTGCGACGCCGTTTTCTGTGCCGATGCGCCGCCAAGGAGCTTTTCCTTGAGCATCTCGGGTGTGAATCCGGGGCCACCGAAGTACGACACCAGCAGGGCCGCCACGCCGCTGACCATAGGGCAGGCCTGGGAGGTGCCCTGCATCTGGTCGTACGATCCTCCCGGCACGCAGCCGTAGATCATCGCCAGGTTGTTGTAGAAGGCTTCATAGTGCCCTCCGGGAGCGCAGATGTCAACCCAGTCGCCGTAATTGGTGTAGCCTGACGGCTTGCCGTCGGGGCCGGTCGCGCCCACGGCAATCACTTTTTCGTACATCGCCGGCTGCCCCTTCGCCCACTGCTTGTTGCCGGCCGAGAACAACACCAGTCCGCCGGCCATCGGCCCCGTCTGTTCGCCATTGCTGTCGAAACCCGCGTGTTTTATAAAATAGTCTATGGCAGTGCGGATGGCAAGGGGCGTGCTCGAAGGCACGTCGGACTCTGAATCATAGACATAGTTCCAGCTGTTGTTGGCTATCACCGCGCCGTGGTCGGCAGCCCACACCAGCGCCTGCTCGGTGGACCCGCTGTGGTCCGTGGCGAGAGCCTGGAGCGAGAGGATGCGCACCCCGCCCGTTCCGTCCGAACCGCCTGCGATGCCGCAGATGCCGATGCCGTTGTTGTTGACGGCTCCGATGATGCCGGCGGTGTGGGTGCCGTGCCGCTCCGGACGGGTCTCGTACGGGGTGGACGACCAGTCATAAATGAAGTTGCGGCTTCCGTTTTCACCGTCAGGGATCACGGAGGCATTAAGGTCGGGGTGGGATGCGTCAGTGCCGGTATCTATCACGGCCACGATCACATCCTTGCTGCCTGCCGTGAACTGCTCCCATACGGGCACGACGTCGATGTCCGCGCCGTGTGTGAAGCCGCCGAGCAGGGATCCGTCGTTTGCCAGGTGCCACTGCCGCTCCCGGGCCAGGGGGTCGTTGAAGGGGATGTCCACGGAACAGGGCCCGACCGCCGGCACGTCCTCGATCACCTCGACTCCGTCCAGGCCCCGCAGAGCGTCGTCTGCTTTGGTGGCGGGGTCGAACGAGGCCACGAACCACCTGTGCAGGCCGGCTGCGCGGTGGCGCGCCTCGAACTCGCCGGCATCAGGGAAGAGCCGCCGCAATCCGGCGCCGGGAGGCACCGCGGCCGCCGCATCTTCGGACAGGCGCACATAAGCCATTCCCGGAACGGCGCCCGCGCCGGACGAGGCGGTGGATATTTCCTCAAATGTTTCCGCACGCCCCTGCGAGGGCGTCTGCAAAGGTTCGGATGTACAGGCGGACAGCGCAAGCAGAAGGGCAAGTGCCGACTTTAAATCAAGTTCCCTCATCATTTGCAAATATAATTGTTTTTTTTTACATTTGTAGATTGACACTAATTTCTAACCTTCATAGAATGAAACAGCTTTTCAAAATCTGTTGTGTGGCCGCTTTCGCACTGGCGGCCGCCTCCTGCGTGAAGGAGCAGTTCGCTCCCGCTTACCCGGACGGAACCGGGGGACTTCGCAAAGTCACCATAAGTTTTCAGGCAACCAAAACCACTCTCTCCGATCAGGGAGCGACACTCTGGGCGGAGGGCGACACCCTCTGGGCCTCAAACGGCACAAGCGTCGAGAAATGGGGCATCCCCGCCGATTCTTACGGCAAGGACACCGCAACTTTCCGCACTGCCTTCAGCCCCAAGGATACCGTTTATGTCGTTTATCCCTACTCTTACGCGAAGGGCTTGACCGCTGACAGGAAGTTCAAGGTCAACGTGCCTTCCACCATCGACGGCTCCGACTTCGCCAAGGCCAACATTTCCGTGGCCAAGGTCCTGCCCGTCAAGGATTCCCTGCACGTCAGCGTCAAGATGAAGAACGCCACCGGCGTGATGAAGTTCAGCATTTCGCCCGATGCGATGTATCCTCCCAAGGCCGTGGGCCTGAGCGCTCCCGGCCAGACAATCGCCGGCGACTGCGAGATCGACCTCTCGACCGGACTTCCCGTTGTGAGCGCAGAGAGCGGCTCCTCGATGATCCTTGTCAAGGGCACCGAGGGCGGCGGCACTTTCTACGTGCCCGTAATCCCCTGCACCCTGGCTGAAGGCTTCCGCTACATCGGCGTGGGCATCGACCTCAACTGCGAGTCCATCGCCTCCACCAAGACCAATGTCATCGAGGCCAACGACCTCGTAGACCTCGGCGCATTCGGCACCCGCGAGCTCAAGCCTCTGGAAGGCGAAGGCACTCAAGGTTCCCCTTATCTGGTCAGCAACCTTCCCGAATGGCTCGCCGTCACGTATTTTGTGAACGAAAGCCCCGACAACACCCTCGAAGGCAAGTATCTCAAGATCAACGCCGACTTCGACGGAGTCTCCATCCCTGTGGGCAAGTACGAGGATGGCACCGACTATTATTTCAAGGGTAATCTCGACGGTG
>R04__coassemble_243_pt1 | contig 20335 bp, 18 predicted proteins | sample R04__metabat2_low_PE_037 | metagenome-assembled genome bin R04
GCCACCTGGTACATAGGCGAGGGCTCGTCCACCTTCCTGAGCCTGGACTATTTCGGCACCCGCTTTGCCGAACAGATGCTCGTCGAATACGGCCCCGTGCCTTCCGATATCGAATTCAAGACATTGAGTTCCATTCCCGGCGCATACTCGCGCACCGACAATATCCAGGTCGACTTCAGCACCGAGCCCGTGCGCGGTCTCACCCTCACCCTGACCGGCCGCTGGACCGACGCGCGCCAGACCCTGGAGTGCCAGAGCGACGACATCAAGCCGATGACCAGCCGCTACAAGGGCGTTTTCAACGCCCAGTACGCCACGCGCCTGAACAAGTGGATCTTCGACTTCACCGCCTCCGTCAACGGACCCTGCCGCGTGTGGGACTTTATGCGCGGCCTCGACATAGACGGCTCGAAGTTATACGCCGACGGCTATACTCCCGCGTATCCGCTGCTGTACGCCCAGGTGACGCGCCGCTTCAAGGGTTTCGACGTTTACTTCGGAGGCGAGAACCTCACCGGTTACACCCAGCCCTGCCCAATCATATGCGCCAATGCTCCTTCGAGCGCGGAATTTGATGCAAGCTGCATCTGGGGCCCGCTGATGGGCGTCAAAATCTACGGAGGCATCCGCATAACAATTTGGAAAACAGAGTAATATGAAAAGAATAATTGCAATTCTGCTTGCCGCCACGGCAATCGTGCTGTTCACTTCGGCCGCCAAGCCCGCACAGAAGCGCGAGGCCGTATACCAGACCAATCTGCACTGCGCCAAGTGCGCCGAGAAAATCCAGAACAACGTCGCCTTCGAGAAGGGAGTCGTCGACCTTGAGATCAGCGTTCCCGACAAGACCGTGCGCATCGTCTACAAAGCCGGCAAGACCGACGCCGAAACATTAGCCAAGGCCATAAAAGACCTTGGCTATAAAGTGGAACTCATCTCCGACAAGGAGGTGAAGTAAGCCGGCGCGGGGCGGGCCTACAAGCTGAGGATTTTCGCTACCAGTTCTGTCAGCAGATCGCCTGCGGAGGCCGAACCGCCGTCGCCGCCCTTGCCGAGGTAGTCGTACTCGCACAGGAGCGAGATGACCCTCATCGCGGCTGGAACGGGATAATTGCGCACGGCAGTGTCGTACTCCTTGTAGAAATACGGATTGACTCCGGCCAGGGCGCGGGCCTTGTCTTCGGGCGAAGGGGAACCTCCGCGGCCCAGAAGCGCCCCGTAGCGCAGGATCCGGCCGAAATGGGTAAACAGCGCGCTGACGGCCATAGGCATCTCGAAGCGTGCGGCGTCGCCGAGATGAGCGGCAATTCTGAAGGACTCCGCGGCATTGCGGTACGACAGGGCCTTGGTCAGTTCAAAAATACTGAACTCGCGCGAAATGCCCACATTCTTCTCGATATCTGCGACACTCACCTGAGTCGCGCCTTCGGGCAGATTCTTAAGCAGTTTGTCGGTCTCGACCACTATGCGCGAGAGTTCTACGCCGGTGGACTCGGCGAGCAGCCGGGCGGCGTCGGGGGCGATGCGCAGGCCGCGCGAAGAGTAGTGCCCCTCGATCCAGCGGGGGACCTCGTAGTCGCGGAGCGCGGGCGAATCCAGCACGACGCCAGTCTTCTGGACGGCCTTGTAAAGGGCCTTGCGCCTGTCCGGCGAAGCCTTGTGGAACAGCAGCACGAGCACGGTGGAATCCAGCGGGGCCGAGCAGTACACAGCAAGGTCCTCGACGCCCTTGAGCAGCTGGGCCTCCTTGACCACTATGAGCCTGCGTTCTGCCATCATCGGGAACTCGCGGGCCTCGGTGACGATGCGGTCTGCGGTGACGTCGGGGCCGTAGCAGACGGTTTCGTTGAAATCCTTGCCGAACTCGTCGATGCAGTTGTCGATCACGGCCTGGCAGACCAGTTCGGGATAATAGGGTTCGTCGCCCATCAGCAGATAGACGGGACTGAACACGCCGGCGCGCGCGTCAGCAACCAGTTTCGCGGCCAGAGCCGCCACGTCAACGCCCTGCTTTGCCATAATCTATCTGTATATGCGCAGTTTCTGGCCTATCTGGAGACGGTCGCTGCGCAGATTGTTCCACTTCTTGATCTGGGACACCTTGACGTGATACTTGCCGGCAATCAGGCCCAGATACTCGCCGGACTTGACCTTGTGGACTATGACTGCGGTCTCGGAGCGGTCGGTGGCGCCGACTTTCTCCTTGAGCACGGTGTCGCCCAGCAGTTCTTCGTAGCGATGGGTATAGAGGGAATCCTGCTGCGCCCGGATGAAGGCGGCGGACCACTTGTAAGGCAGATTGACGGTGCAGGGCCTGTCGGCTGTGCCGGGCACTATGTCGTGCAGATACTGGGGATTGAGGTTTCGCAGATCCTCCATCGGCACCCCCACGAGCTCCTCGATCTGCGAGAAATGCAGCCTGCGGGCGATGCTGAAGGTGTCCACCGCGGCCGGCAAGCCTACTTCGTCGGGTTCTATGCCGTGGTCACTGTGGTAGCTCAGGGCGTATATTGTACCCACCAAGTGCGGCACGTAGCCGCGGGTCTCGCGGGGCAGATAGTCATATATGCTCCAGTAATCGGACTTGCCGCCGGCGCGGGCGATCGCCTTGCGCACATTGCCGGGACCGCAGTTGTAGGACGAAACCGCCAGCGGCCAGTCGCCGTATACCTTGTACGCATCGCGAAGATACCTGGCGGCGGCGTCAGCCGCCTTCACGACATCCAGCCGCTCGTCCACGAACGAATCGATCGTAAGGCCGTACTCACGGGCGGAACTGTACATAAACTGCCACAGGCCGCGCGCCCCGGCCCGGGAAGTGGCGGTGGGATTGAGGCGGGACTCCACGACAGCCAGGTACTTGAGTTCCTGCGGCAGTCCATAGCGGGCCAGCGCCTCCTCGAAGATGGGAAAATAGTATTCGCCCCGTCCCAGCACGCGGGACATCTCTGATTTCGAGCGGGTGGAATAGCGTATTATGCAGTCCTTGACGGTCTGGTTGAAAGGCAGGGTTATCAGGCAGTTGAGATCCTCCAGACGCTTGATTATCACCGAGTCGGGGACGTCCGAGGTGAAATGCTCGGACTCCATCGCGGCATAGTCGGGCACGCAGGAGTCTTCGTCGAGCGCCGAATTGTACCACAGGTGCAGCAGGCTGTCCGCCTCGGCCTCGCTGAACTCTCGCGGCAGGGCCGCCGCAGGGGCTGCAGCCACGGGCTCGGGAACCTCGGCGGGGACGGTGCGCAGGCTGTCAAGGATGCGGGTCAGGGAGTCGACACTGCTGCGCAGACGTTCGTTCTCGTATACCAGCACAGCTTTGCGCGGGGTCTGAAAATATTGCCTCACGCCCAGGTGCTGGGCCCGGGCGGAGAGTGTCGCGGCCAGCGCGACGGCTATGACGAGCAGTTTCTTCATCTCAGAATGTAAGGCCAAGTCTGAATCCGACGGCTGAATTCCCGGGCGTGCCGGACGCGAGTTGCAGTCCCGGCGTTATCACCGTGGGGCTGACGTCCAGCGCGATGTCGTCATTGATCTCGAAATCGTGCATATACGCAAAGACGTTGGCGTCTATGATCTGGATGAGGTACACCAGTGCGATCGCCACTAACGAGTAATCCTTGTAGGTACGGTAGACGTTGCGGTAATAGATTGCTGTCTCGGACGATATGGGGCCGTCGTAGCCTTCCTGGGTGGATTCTATATATATGTTGCGGAAACGCTGGAAATTGACGTTGTTGACGTCGTAGAAGTGGACCGCCGCGGCGAGTCCGCCTACGTACAGGGGGATTTTCCAGTATTCACCGTTGTACGCCTGGCCCAGGCCGGGCAGCAGAATCGAGTAGATGGTGGCCTTGCCGGGATGGGGATAAGGTGCGGGCTTGTAATTTACGATTCCGTCCATCAGCGTACCCCAGTACGCCACTCCGGCGCCTATGAAGCACCACTTCGCCACGTCGGCTTTGTCGGTGGAGTTGAAATAGATTCCCGCGCCGAGTCCGCCGAGGGTGGTGCCGTAGACTATGGGCAGTTTCCAATACTGCCCGTTATGGATCTGCTGGCCGCCGAGCAGCACGCAGGAGCCGGCGAACATAGTGCCCGCGCGGGCATCCTCACGGGTATGATTGAGGCCGCCGAAGAATTCCCTGAAATCGAAAAGGTGATCGGTGGAGTCTTTCTGGGAGGGGGTGTCGTCGTTGTAGCTCTGGCTGAAGGCTTCGTTCTTGAACTGGGCCAGGGCGCGCGGGCTCAGCAAGGCCGAGGCGACGGCCAGAACTGTCAGCGATATGAGTGCCTTTCTCAGCATCCACCCCCTACTCCTGAGTCAGGGCTCCAAGCAGCGCCTCGACCTCATCGTCGGAGCGGAAGCGTATTGTCATCGAGCCTTTGCCGGAGGCGGTGCGGCGCACCGAGACGTCACCCTTGAACAAGGTGGCGACCTTCTCCTGCAGGCGGACGTAATTGTCGGGCAGGGAAGCGGGGGCCGCGGGCAGCACTCCGGGAGTCAGCTGGACCTTGCGGACCAGCGCCTCGAGCTGGCGCACGGACAGGGCGTCCTGAATCGCCAGGTCGCACAGGCGCACCTGCATTTCGGGATCCTCGAGACCGAGGATGGCCTTGGCGTGGCCCATACTGATCAGGCCCACCTTGATGTCGTGCTGGACCTTGGCGGGGAGCTTGAGCAGACGCAGGGTGTTGGTGACGGTGGTGCGGTTCTTGCCGATGCGCTCGGCCATCTGGTCCTGGGTCAGCGAACATTCGTCGATCAGGCGGCGGTAACTCATTGCCAGCTCGATGGGGTCGAGATCTTCGCGCTGGACGTTCTCGACTATGGCCATCTCTAGCATCCCCTGGTCACCGGTCTCGCGCACATATGCCGGGACGGTGCTCATTCCGACCATCCTGCAGGCCTTGAAGCGGCGCTCGCCGCTGATTATCTGATAGCGGCCGTCGGGCATACGGCGCACGGTGACGGGCTGGATCAGGCCCAGGGTGCGGATCGATGTCGCAAGGTCCTCCAGTGCTGCGGCGTCGAACGACATTCGCGGCTGGAAGGGGTTGGGGTCGATCAGATCGACGCTGACGCGCGTCACATCCGCGCCGGAAGGGCGCTGGGACGGAGTGGAAACTGTAGGGTTGACGTATCCGACGGGCTTGCGCAGCTCATCTGCACTTGGCACTTCGCCGAGCAGTGCGCTCAGGCCCTTGCCGAGTCCTCTGGGTTCTTTGCTCATATCTTCTGTCCGTTACGCTCCAGGACTTCCTTGGCAAGGTTCAGGTAGTTGGTCGAACCGTTGCTCATTATGTCATAGAGAATTATGGGTTTGCCGTGCGAGGGGGCCTCGCTGAGGCGGATGTTGCGCTGGATTATGGTCTTGAAGACCAGGTCGCGGAAGTGCTCGCGCAGTTCGCCCACGACCTGGGAGTGCACGCGCGTGCGCCCGTCGAACATCGTCACCACGAATCCTTCGATTGCAAGCGCGGGGTTGACGCCTCCCTGGACCAGGCGTATGGTCTGGAGCAGTTTGCCGAGGCCCTCGAGCGCGAAGAATTCGGGCTGGACGGGAATCATCACGGAATCGGCGGCGGTCAGCGTGTTGACGGTGATCAGGCCCAGAGAGGGCGAGCAGTCTATGATGATATAGTCATAGTTGCCGCGGATCGGCGAGAGGGCCTCCTTGAGGACGGACTCGCGGTTCGGCAGGTCCAGCATCTCGATTTCGGCGCCGACCAGGTTGATGTGGGAGGGAATCATATGCAAGCCGGCGATTTCGGTCTGGATCAGCGCGTCCTGAATGCCGATTCTGCCTATCATCACTTCATACAGCGTGCGCTGCTGGTCATTGTCGGGGCTGAAGTTAAGGCCCGAGGTCGTGTTGGCCTGGGGGTCGGCGTCGATGATGAGCACCTTCTTTTCCAGCACGCTGAGCGAGGCTGCGAGATTGATTGCGGTCGTGGTCTTGCCCACTCCGCCCTTCTGGTTTGCGATTGCTATTACCTTTCCCATATAGTCTTCTTCACACTAGAAACGCAAAAATACGAAAATTTAAGGAAATTTACTACCTTTGCGGCATGAACGATACTAAAACCGAATGGTTCATCATCATAAACCCGCGCGCCGGTTCCGGCAAGACAATGTCCGAGTGGGTTCCCGCCGAGAAAAAGCTGGAAAAACTCGGCATCAGTTACGTCACAGCCTACACAGACCATAAAAAGCACGCCACGGCCCTCGCGTACGAAGCGGCCGCGGAGGGATACCGCAAAATAATGGCGGTCGGCGGCGACGGTTCGCTGCACGAGATGGTCGGAGGCATCTGCACCTGGTGCGAAGAGCACGGCGGGCATTGGGATGAATTCCATATCGGAGTGGCTCCTATCGGTTCCGGCAACGACTGGATCAAGGCGTTTGACGTGCCGCGCGACGTGCCCAAAGTGCTCGACCTGATTGCGGCAGGGTCATTTGCCAAGATGGACATTGTCCGCGTCACCTGCGCCGGAGGCAAAGTCAGCTATATGGCCAACGTCGGCGGAACCGGTTTCGACTCGCACGTCTGCGACAGGGTGAACCGCCAGAAGGAGCGCGGCAAGCGCAACGAGATGATTTATGCCAACGCCCTGCGCCATACCATCGCCAACCTCAAGCCTTGCAACCTCCGCGTTGTGGCCGACGGGGAGGAAGTGTTCAGCGGCTCCTGCTATTCGCTGGCGATGGGCAACGGAAAATACAGCGGCAGCGGAATGCGCCAGGTGCCGCTGGCCGCAATCGACGACGGCCTGCTGGACGCGATGATAGTGCCCAGGCAGTCCATCGGAAGCATAATCAGGGAACTTCCCAAGCTTATGAAGGGCAACCTGCACGAGTCTGACAAGATAACAATGCTCAAGTGCAAGGTACTGGAAATCGAGCCCTTGGACGAGTGCTCCGCAGACATCATCGAACTTGACGGCGAAATCGAAGGCAAACTGCCCGTCCGCGTCGAGGTAACCGGCTTCCAGATAAACGCCGTCAAAGGCTGACCTGCCACTGCAGTTTGATCTCCGTTTTTCCGTCTTTTGCGGGCTCCGTCCAGGGGTAGCGCAGCAGTGACGCGCGCAGGTACAGCGCGTGGCCGAGGCGTCGAGCGCGCCGGGAGAATTTCCATCCGGCAAATGCCGACAGCGACCACCCCCTGCCGTAATACGCCGGCACGGTGAAGTTGCCGGGCGCGTCTCTTTCGTACACATATATTCTGTCGTCCCAATCGTCGACCTTAAAAAGGGTGAAGCGCGCAAACGCCCGGAAGCCGGTGACGGCTGCGCGTCCCGCCTCGACAAACCACAGCCAGGCGAAATCGTTGCACCACAGCGCATTATAACGTCCGTCCAAGACCCAGGGTCCAAGCTCCGCTTTGAGGGAACCGCGAAGGTCGGTCCTCCAGCGCAGTTCTTCGTCCGGCCGGAGGCGCACGCTCAGCCGAACGGATGGCGAAATCTTGAGCGGGCCGGCATTGAACGTGGGCGAGGCTGTGGCCAGAGCCTTGATCTGGCTCTCGCGCGAGGATGGGTGAACTACGGCGTCGAGTGTGGTCTGGAACCAGCCGTACAGGAGGCCGGCCGATGCGCCGATTTCGTCCGCCGTTTTTGTCGAAGACCTGACCGCGCCGGCGTAAGTGGCCGAATAATCGGAGGAGTAGTAACGCAGCAGAGCCGAGACTTTGGTGCCGTACTCCGGCACCCACAGGATGCCGGCGAGGACTGCGGGAGCGAAGGGGACAGAGTGGCTGTCGACGGCTCCCGAAGCCGTCTGGACGGCGGCACGGCGCAGGGCGGCCTCGCCGAAAAAGGCGAGGCCGGGCCCTCCGGCCTGCCAGTGCGCCGCCGCCGTCCCGTCCGCCCAGGTGACGCCCAGCGTCGCCCGGCGGCCGGTCCAGCTCAGGTCGGCAATCCCCACATCCGGCCAGGAATAAGCCGCCGACAGCGTCCAACGGCCGAAATTGAAGTCCGCTCCGATTCCGTGCAGGGTGCGGCTGAACGAGGATGAGGGCGACAGTCCCGTGCCGCCGCGGCGCAGCGCGGCGGCGGGCGCCCCGCCGCGCATAGTGAAGCCGCTCCACCTCGCGAGTCCCAGCCCGAAACGCGCATTGTAATCTCCGGCGACCACCTTGCCCAGGCACCTCTTGCCGTAATACGCCACCGACATCGTTCCGGGGCCGAATTCACTGTCCGTATAAGTCGTGCGCGACGCCCAGTTCAGACTTGCCCTCTCGCCGTATTGCAGGGCGATTTTCGCCCCGGCGCACACCTCCGCTCCACCGCACTCGCCCACCTGCCGGACCGCTCCCCGGAGCATCGCATCGCCGTGCAGGGCTGTATTCTCCCGCCCGCCCGGCGGCGAACTCGTCGCGAGCACCACGAAGGGGCGCAGCGCCTGTACGAATTCCTCACTGAAGCCGTCCAGCAGAGCGAGTTCCGCAAAAGACAGGATGTCTCCGCCACGGTCCCTCTCGTCCAGGATCACCGCGGCCTGGAAAGCGCTGAAAAGGCCGCTGGACACCATCCGGCTGCGGGACGCGGCGTTCAGGTCCAGCGGATGCTCGGAGAGTGTCTGCCAGCGCTCGAGCACGGATTCGTCCAGCTCCTCGATGCACGAGGCGCCGGTAAGGTACAATATGGATTCCTGCAAATCAGGACGCGCCGGCGCAAGAATCGCCAGCACGAGAAGAAAATTTCTCATAGCTCAAGAGTTAAACCTTTTCAAATATATAATCTATTTTGCCGGTTTGCAAGTAATTTCCTAAATTTGGAAACATTTTTCCAAGATATGGACAAGCACACATTCCACGACAAGACTTTCCGCCTCTTTCTCCCAAACGAGACTATTGAGGCAGACATCGACCGCCTTGCGGCCCGTATGAACGCCGACTACGAAGGCAGCGATGACATCCCCATTTTCATCTGCGTGCTCAACGGAGCGATAATGTTCACCGCCTCGATGATGAAGCGGCTCAACTTCACCGCAGAACTCATGTCAATCAAGATGTCCTCCTACCAGGGCACCAACTCGACGGGCACCGTCCTGATCCCTATGGGACTGACCGGCGACGTCAGCGGCAGGCGCGTCATAATCTTCGAGGACATCGTCGACACCGGCAACACGATCGTAGCACTGAAGGAACTCCTTTACTCGAAGGGAGCCACCGACGTGCGCATCTGCACTATGCTCCTCAAGCCCGATGTGTACTGCAAACCCGACAAGATCGACTACGTGGCCAGGGAGATCCCCAACGCCTTCATCGTCGGCTACGGGCTCGACTACGACGAGCACGGCCGCAATCTCAAGGATATTTATGTAATTGACGAATAATGAAATACTACATTCTCTTCGGCCCTCCGGGAGCCGGCAAGGGCACGTTCTCGGGCTCGATTTCTGAAAAGTACAACCTCAAGCACATCTCGACCGGCGAACTGCTGCGCGCGGAAATCGCCGCCGGCACTCCGCTCGGACTCGAGGCCAAAACGCTCATCGACGCGGGCAGCCTCGTCCCCGACTCCGTCGTCGAAGGGATGATCGCGAACGCATTCGACACCATAAAGGGTTATGACGGATTCCTGCTGGACGGCTTCCCCCGCACCCTGGGCCAGGCCCGCGACCTCGACACGATCCTTGCGGACCGCGGCGAATCACTGACCGGTGTGCTGTCGATAATGATCCCCGACTCGATGATCTACGAGCGCATCCGCAAGCGCGCCCGCGAAGAGAACCGCGCCGACGACACGAACGACGAGGTCATCGCCAACCGCATACGCACCTACCACGCCCAGACCGAGCCCCTGATCGATTACTACAAGGCTCAGGGCAAGTACCACGAGATGGACTGCACCGCCCCCACCATCGACGAGAACCGCGCCCGCGCCCTCGCCGTGATGGAGACTATCGCGTAAAGCGCTCTATATGAAATAGACCACTACAAGCCAGGTCATCGCAATCGAGACCACGAGTTTCATAAATGTGCCCGTAATGAAGCCCAGGAAGGCGCCGAGCGAGGCCTTCAGTGATGAAATGGTATCGGACGAGTCGACAAAGATAAGTTCGCCCAGGAAGGCGCCCAGCAGGCTGCCGAGAATCATTCCGATCGGGGTGATGAACATTCCCAGGAACAATCCGATAGTGGCTCCCCACGAGGCTGCCTTGTGTCCGCCTGTGGCCTTGGTCATATAGGCGGGTACGACATAATCGAGCACCGTCACGATGACGGTCACGCCAAGCCAGACAAACAGGCAGGTCAGGCTCATCGGCTCGCCGTCCGAGTCCAGCCCGCGGCAGAAGTAGGCGCACAGCATCCCGAACCAGCCCACCGGCGGCCCCGGAAGCGCGGGGACGATGCTGCCGACGATGCCGAAAAGAGCAAGGATAATGGCGAGTATTTGCAGAAACAGCATTCCTGTAAGAATTGATTTCGGTAAATTTAAAAAGAAATTTCGTAAATCGGCAGTTTTACGCCCCCGCCGGCTCGGTGACGGAGGAGAGGAACTCGGAGCGGCAGTCATCGCCGAGGCCGACGACGTCGCGCAGCAGTCTCTCGACGGAGCCGTACTCCTCGTCGATTGCGGTGTAGGCCGCGCGGATGAATTCGCGCCGCGCGAGATTGGCCTTGTAGGCGATGCGGGCGGCCTTTATGTCCCACTTGAACAGAATCAGCTTTATGGCGTCGCCGACAGCTTTGCCGCGCCAGATGCGGCCGCCGCGCTCGTAGTCGTCGAAGACTGACTCGCGGTCGAGGCCGCAGAACGACAGCAGCAACGCGGCCACGGCGCCCGTGCGGTCCTTGCCCTGGGAGCAATGGAACAGGGTCGTGCGGCCTTCCACGGCATTTTTAACTATAATCCGAAGCACTTCGCTGATGCGGGCGACGATGCCGGAGTCGCGCATCACCTTGTCATAAATGTCCAGCATATCGGGCAGGGCGGCGCGGATTGCCTTGCGGTTCCAGGTGCGCCTGATATAGGCGCCGGTGTCGGCGCCGGTCTCTTTGGTGATGCCGATGACGCTCTCCTCGAAGATGGGGATGTGCACGTACTGCACGCCGGGGATGGGGGCGTCGGGCTTCTCGGCCACTTCCAAATCGGTACGCAGGTCGATTATGGTGCTGAGCGAGCAGTCGCTCACGAGCGTCCGGGCATCCTGAGGGGAAACCGCGTCCAGGGCCCCGCTGCGCAGGATTCTGCCGCGCGCGATGACGCGTCCGTTGCCCAGGGAGGTGCCGCCCAGATCGAGCAGATTTTTGATGCTTTGAATTTCCACAATGCAAAATTATGAAAAATTATTCGTAATTTGCGTGACGGGCCGATTACGGCCCCGTGCAATTAAAGAACCTTTACCGATGAAGTATCTGTTTATCGTGAACGGCCGCGCCGACAAAGCTGATATGCGCGCCGATTTGGAAGCCCAGCTGAGCACGCTGGCATCCGCACCCGAGTATGAAATCTACGCAACACGCTGCAGCGGCGACGCCGCGTCGCACGTGCGCGAATGCTGCAAGGCGGACCCTTCCGCCGAAATCTGCTTTGTCGCCTGCGGAGGTGACGGCACTATCGGCGAAGTCGCCTCGGGACTTGCCTCAGCCCGCGAAGCGGACCCGGGACTGAGCGGCAAGTCGATGGCCATCTTCGCGATGGGCAGCGGCAACGACTTCATAAAATATTATCCCGACAAGGATTGGCGCAATGTCGAGGCACTCTTTGCAGCGAAGCCTCAGGCAATCGACATAATGAAGGTGAACGACCGCTACAGCATCAACGTGACCAACTTCGGCTTCGACTCAGTGGTCGGCAGCACAGGCAGCAAACTCGCCGCCAAGGGCTGGAAGAACCCCTACCGCTGGGGCATCGTGGCCGCGATCCTCAAGGGCCGCTTCAACCGCATCAGCGTGGTCGCGGACGGCGAGAAGCTGGGGGGCAAGCGGATGCTGCTCTGCACGCTGGCCAACAACCATTACGTGGGCGGCGAATTCTTCTGCGCTCCCAAGGCGCGCAACGACGACGGCCTCATCGACGTCTGCCTGATCCGCACGATGCCGCTGCTGAGCTTCCTCAAGATACTGCCCGTCTATACCGCAGGGCAGCACCTGGACAATCCCAAATTCGCGTCCAAGATCGAATACCGCCAGGCGCGCAAGGTCGTCGTGACCGCGCCGAAGACGATAGAACTCTGCCTGGACGGAGAGATGATGCCCGGAAACAGGTTCGACGTCAGTATCCTGCCCGACGCCGTGACCCTGATGATTCCCTAGCTTGTGGTGTAGCCTTCGGGGAATTTGGCCGTAAGGTGCATATCCCCGAAGAGCCGCTGGATGCGGTCGGTGTCCGCGCGGGCGTCATCCGTGAGCTCGAACGGCAGAGGGAAGTGCCCGACGCGCTTTTTGGCGTAATCCGCATAGACTATATAGACCGGCGCCCCGGTCGCCTTCGCGATCGTGTGGTAGCCGGTCTTCCATTTGCGGACGGCCTTGCGCGTGCCCTCGGGGCAGATCACAAGCGTGAAGGGCTCGGTGGCCGCCTCCATTTCGTGCACTACCGACAGGATGGTCTGCTGCGGGCTCTCGCGCTTGATCGGGAATCCGCCCATCGAGCGGAGTATGTATTTCTGGGGGAAGCGGAAGGACTCCTCCTTGATCATCACCTTCAGGTGCCCGCCCAGCGAGCGGTAGTGGAAGAATCCGATGCCGAAATCCCAGATGCTTGTGTGCGGCGCGAACAGCGCTATCGCGTTCTTTTCCGTGATGAGCTCGCCCTCGCTGTGCCAGCCGAGGGCCTTGAGCAAAAATTTGTAGACTCCTTTGGGGACCATGCTAGAACGGCTTGAAAGCCTCGGGCATCGAGAGCTTGAAAAGATTGTTTTTGTGCATCCTGTCGATTTTGGCCTTGACGGCGGGGTCGTCGCACTCCCCCGTGCGGATGTAGCGGTCGAGCACCTCGTAGGTGAAGCCGAACTTCTGCTCGTCGCTGCAGCTGTGGGGCAGGCCGTCGTCCGGGACCTTGTCGACCCACTTCGCGGGGATACCGAGGGCGTGGCCGATGCCGCGGATCTCCTGCACGGTCAGGCCGCCCAGGGGGCTGAAATCGCCCACACTGTCACCCCAGCGGGTGGCGTAGCCGATCCAGTCCTCGGACAGGTTGCAGGTGTTGACCACGCGGCCGCCGAGAGACTGCGAGATCGCATAGAGCACCGTCATGCGCACCCGAGGGGGGATATTCTGCTCGGTCTGGGCCGAGAATCCTTCGGGCAGAGACTCCCTTATGGGGGCGAAAGCATCTATGACACTGCCGATCGGGGCGCAGATATAGCGGATGCCCAGGTGTGCGCAGATTTCGTCCGCTTCGTTCAGGCTCTGGCCCGCTGCGGGCATCGCAACGCCCACCACCTTGTCCCTGCCCAGCGCTTCGGCGCACAGCGCCGCCGCGACCGTACTGTCCTTGCCTCCGCTCATCCCCAGGACTGCGCAGCAGCCCTTGCCGTTGATTTCAAACCAGCCCCGTATCCATTCGACGCAGCTGTCTTTCAAATTCTGATAGTCCATAAAATTCATTTGAGCGGGATGCTGAGCACGAACCTGGCGCCGGAGGTGCAGGTGGTGTCGAGCGAAAGCTCGCCGCCGAGGCTGCGGGCAATCTCGCGGCTGGTGCTCAGTCCCAGGCCGGAGCCGGTCTTGAAGTTGTCTATTTTGTAGAATTTCTCGAAGATCTTCTGCGCCTTGTCGGCGGGGATGCCGACGCCGGTGTCGGTGACGGCGTAATCGATGCGCGAGCCGTCTTCAGACAGCGAGGCCTTGAGGACGATTGAGCCGGATTCGGTGTTCTTGCAGGAGTTGCTCAGCAGGTTCACGAGGACCTGCAGGATGCGGCGGGAATCCGAATCGCCGCTCAGCCCCTCGGGCAGAGCGGAATCGAACCTGAGTTCCACCCCTTCGGGCAGAAGATGCTCGGAACTCTTGACGGCGGCGCTGCAGATTTCGGCGGGGTCGTACTCGGAACGGACGACGGTGTAGCCGCCCGACTCGAGCTCGCCGGCATTGAGGATATCGTCGATGAACATCGTCAGGATCTCGCCGTTCTGCATAATGTACTCATTGTACTCCTCCTTCTCTTCGTCTGAGAGGCTCCCCTCCGGCATTGCAAGGAGCTGGGAGAAACCGATTATCGAGTTCAGCGGGGTGCGAACCTCGTGAGTCATGTTCTTGACGAATTCGTCCTTGGCCTTGTTGGCCGCCTTAAGGTCGGCGATGTACTTGCGCGAGCGCGTAATCGTGAACACAAGGAATATGACCAGCAGAGCCATAATGGCGATGACGGCGCTGAAGGTGGTCTGCTGAAGTTTTATCTTGACAGCGTGGGCGGCCTCGCGCAGGGCGCCGTTGTCGAGTTCGGCATCCAGCATGGCGACATCCTCGGACTGGAAGGTACGGAAGTTGTCCGCCTGATACTGAAGTCTCTGCTTGAGGGTTTCGCTCACCTTTTCCCAGTCACCGGTCTCTTCGTAGGCGGCCTGGCGGATGTCGCAGGCATAGACGGGATTCTGGATCGAATCGGCCATTGCAAGCGCGTCCTCGCAGCGGCCCAGACAGACCATCCGGTAGCCCTCGTACATATACCGCCTTTCGGGCTCTATGATGGAGGCGCAGTTGGGATTCGAGAATATCTCGTCGTATGCCTTGAGGTAATTCTCCTTGTCGCTGATCGAGAAATACGCATTGGCTCGCGAGGTGGGCAGGAACAGCGGGTTCGTAGCCTTGACGAGGTCCATCATCGGGTCCTTCTCCAGTTCGTCCATCAGGGCAAGTGACTCCTTCTCGCGGCCCTTTACATATGAGAGATAATGGGCGTACTGGATTTTGGTCATCAGGAGGTCGCCGGGGGCGTTGATGTCGACGGAAACGGCATAGTCGAGAGCGCTGCCGAGCGCATCCACGCACATCTCCACGTTGTTTCTGAACAAGTAGACGTGAGCGAGGGCCCTGTAGGCCACGAATCTGCCGTAGGGGTTGCCGTCCTTCTCGGCATCCTTGATCAGCCTGCGCGCAAGTACGGTGGCGTCATAGTTCCTGCCTTCCTGGAGGATGGTCTGGATGTGCTCGAAAAAGAACGTATAGTACGCGTCGCCGACCTCTTCGGGATATTCGCGGTAGATTTCCTCGACCTCTTCGGCCACGGCCGCCAGGCGGACGGTGTCACCTGCCGCCTCCAGGGGCCTTCCCTGCAGGTTAAGGGCCAGAATCTTGATCTTCGGGTCGTTCCTTCTGGCCCCTATGTGGTAGAGTGAGTCACCGATAGCTATGTTCTCCTGAGAGTACACGTTGGCCCGCGCGGCGGCATAAGCAGCAAACGCGTCCTCGTCGGCTCCCAGCCGGTTGACGAACTGTCCGCTCGCCGTGATTGCCGCCAGAGCGGCGCAAAGAATGGTTATTAATTTTTTCACGCTCTAAATATACAAATTTCCGCGAATATCAGTTCTGGTTGTACTTGATGATTTTCACAGGTCCCGCGAGGCCAGCATCGCGCAGGGGCGAGTCAGCAGTGTAATGTTTCACAGCCACATATGTAACAGGATCCGTTACGCCCGGCTGCAGGTCGCCGATCAGTCTGTTGACCCAGGAGCAGGTGACCTCGACCTCGATTGTATTGGAGCCTTCTGTCAGCGCGGAGGTGATATCCAGCGTGAACGGCTCCTTCCACACCAGTCCCATATCTTTGCCGTTCACCCTCACCCTGGCCATATTGTACACCGCGCCCAGATCCAGGACGGCCTTGGACACAGGCTTCGCCGGCCAATCGAACGAACAGGAATAGGCAGCGGTGCCGGAGAAGTATCTGATGCCGGGATCGGACGATTCCGAGAGGGAGGCGAGAGTCTCGAATACGGCTGACTCCGGCGCTCCCCTGCCCTGCTGGAAACGCACGGTCCAGGGGCCGTTTATCGCAGTCTCGGATGCGGCTACGGACGCGGGAGCGCTGTACGAGCTGACATCGGTCGGCTCCGCGAAGAGTATGAATTGCGCGTCGTCACGGACGAAGTGCACGGGGACCACCGTCCTTGTGCCTTCGAAACGGTACGAAGCATCTTCGATGACCCCGGTGTCGGCGTGAAGGATGACGGGCTTGCGGCCGCTGACATTGAACGAGAACTCCACGTCGCGGCCTTCGGGAGCGCTGTTGGTGACCCAGAAAAGCTCCGCGCCGCCGTCCAGACGGCGCTGCACGAAACGTATGGGGGCCGAATCCGGATTGCGGAACGTGACCGCGGGAGCAATGCCCGCTTCGCCGAGCCGGCGGCCCAGATTGGCAAAGGAGCAGACGTTGGGCAGTCCAGAATGCCATATGTGGCGTATCATGTCGCGGAATTCACTTTCGCTGCCCTGAAGGTCGCAGCGGGTCAGGGGCTCTTCGCCTGCCACGAGCACGCCGGCATCCACTATCTCGCATATGCGGCGCAGCACGTCGACTGACATATACTGGGCGAAATTATCTATCATCAGGGCCTTGTAACGGGCGCCTGAAGGGGCCACCAGTTCCCTGCCTTCGATCCTGAGATCCTTCAGCAGGGCTGTCTTGTTCACAAAGTCATAGTCGTAGCCTTCCGGGATGTACGGAAGGTCAGCCTTGAAGCGGCAGGTTATATTGGTCGTCTCGCCGTAATAGTATGCGATGTCGGCGACGAACTGTCCCTGACGGAGCATCCAAGTGCTGCGGGCGAGGTAGTCGGTCCAGGAGCGCGCTTCTTCGGCCCAGGTCTCGTGACGGTGGAACCACTGGCCGTAGACTCCGAGCCCGAGTCCCGGTATCTTGTCGTCCACAGGCTGATGGGTGGAGCAGTGGATTACGAACCTTGTGAGTCCCGAGGCCATCGCCCCGTCTGCGGCCGATTTGAGATTGCCCGGCCAGAAGGCCCAGCCGTTCTGGCCCCAGGGGGTGAAGCGCTCTCCGTGGGCGGTGAATGACTCGGCGGCCACGAGTTGCTGGCCGTAAAGGTGCGCGACCGAAGCCGATTCGCGTATGTCCATACTGTTGACGTCGTTGATTCCGTAGCCGTTCTGCATCCAGAAAGCGGCCATAGGGATGTCCGCATTGCGCTTGACATCCATTCCGTCCACGACGTAGGCCCTGCCGGCCTCGTGCGACTCGGTGTGGCGCTTCATCCCGTATTCGTGGGTGATTTCGCCGGCCGCATCATAATGGTTCTCGGTCATCAGTTCGCCGAGGGTCCCGCGCCAGTCGCAGAGGAAGCGCTCGGTGTCTTCGCTGCTTCCCAGCACGTCGCCGGCAAGGGCGGGGAGCCAGCGGATGAGGTCGTAGCCGCGCCGCGAGGCGAACTCTTCGGGCATCTTTGCCGTCCAGGTCTGGCAGCCGGCCTCGAAACTGTCTATCATCAGGTGCGAGATGGTGCTTCCCAGGCGGCCGTGGCTCGCCTCGTTGTACAGGGCGAAATAATTGGTGAAATAGCGCCTGACCGCATCCTTGTCGAATTTATCCACCTCAAGACCCGTGGCTTCGGGCGAGGCGGGATAATTGTGCTTGCCGCGGAGGTTGTAGCCGAAGCGGTAGATCTTCCATCTGCCGGCGGGCACCTTCCAGTCCAGGACTCCGTCCTTGAAGTGCTCCGTTATGTCGACAACGTCGGCAAAGGGGATGGCGTCCGTGGTGGCGGGAGTGGGATGGAAATCGCGGAGCGAACCGGAAGCGAAGAATCCGGACTTCTCCTGGCTGACATTGACCTTGGTGACGCCGTGGAGACTGATTTCGGTAAAGTCCAGGCCTTTGCCTTCGGCGGTCTGCCTGAAGCGGAAGTATTTCGCGGTTGCGGCGGGCACGTCGCAGGTAAGGAACGGAGTCGTGGTGTCCGGCAGTTTGGCCTGGACCGTGCGGTAGGTGACGTCGTCGTCGCTGCACTCGAAGACGAAGCCATAGCGGGGCAGCCCGTCATCGGGGCCGCAGGTGGTGAAAGCCTTGATTGTCTGTGGGCCCGGGAAAGTGATTTTCACCCAGGCGGAGCCGTCGGGGCCGGGAGCCGTCATCAGGGGATGCATCAGGTCGCCGTCCACCAGGCTCGACGCGTCGGCGCCGTCGCTGGCGCTCAGCACAGCCCCCATCTCTGCCATAGACTTGTCTGCATCGGGGAGCTTGACCGCCACTACGGCGATGTCACGATAGTAATTGTATCTTTCAGGATTCTGGTTGTCAGGATAAATATGGTGCGAAAGGTATTTGCCGCAGACCTCGTAGCCTTCCGGCAGAGCGCCGCGCCAACGCCTGCCGCCCTTCACTGTGATTTCCCGCCAGTTCAGGGTCTTCATCGCATCGTCCATACTGACCCAGGGGCCGCCGGTGACGGACCATCCGGGCGAGCTGGCGAAGGTGACCTCCATATCGTGCCGCTCGGCGATGTCCAGGGCGAAGTTGAACGCGTCCTTCCACTCGGGCGTCATATAGGGTATGCGACTCTCCACGATCTGTGGCGTGTCAAGCCCGGCGTCGAACACGTGGAATCCGCCCACGCCGGCGCGATCCATCCATTCGATGTCCTTGCGCAGACCGTCCTTGGTGATGTTTCCGTTCATCCAGTGCCACCACACGCGCGGCCTTGCGTCCCTGGGCGGATTGGTAAAACCTTGCTCGATGGTTGTGACTTCGTCGGATACATTCGCTCCGGCCGGGCAGAGCGTCAATGCGAGGAACAGGAGGAGTTTCATATGTTGCAAATTTTACAAATTTAAGAAAAAATCAACTCTCCGGCAATATGGCGATCCACGACCGGGCCTTGTTTCAAACGAAAAACGGCTGGCCTTCGACAGCCAGCCGTAACTGTTTACGCAAATCTTTATGTTACAGTGAATCCACCACCGTGATATTTGCGATAAAGGGGATCTTTGTGGTTCCATAAACGAAGAGGAAGCCGCACTTGAAGTTGGTGCCTACGGTCACGGCTGCGCCGATGTTGGGTTTGACGAGAAGTTTGACCTCCTTGCCGCCTCCCTGAACAGGGTTGCCGCTCTCAAGGTAGAGAGAAAGATTGACCACTGCAGAAGCCTGCTCAGCAACTGCTCCCTTGCTGTCGAACCAGAAGTCAGTTCCGGCATCTCCCAAAGTTGAGGCGCCGGGGAAGGCATAGCTGCTGATTTGGCCGGAAGCGATGAAGTATGCAAGTGCATCATAGCCGGAGAGCTGTTTCACCATAGTGTAGACAGTCTCAGGGACAGAGACCTCAAGAGTAGTATACTCGTTTCCGGTCTGGGTGGGGGCCATATTGATATTGGCGATGATGCCTGCTGTAGGGCTGAATGAAGCACTGCCTTCGGCGAATGTCTTCTCCTCGTTCACCTTGACATTCCACTCGATGAAGAAAATGTCAGTTATACCTGTGGCAGTATCGTGTCCGAGTGCCTGATATACCTTGAAGGCGCTGCCTTGAGTGTAGGCGGTAGGGGCGAGGTTGACGTTGAAGCTCGAGATCCCGGTTGTAGACTTGCCCCACTGGCAATTGCTCTGGATATGAAGGACTCCGGCAGAACCTGACGCGGCAACATTGCCGTTTGCATCGAACCAGTGGCCGTACTGGCCGTCGCTGTTTTCAGACACCCACTGCACTGCAGAGGCTTCAGGGGAAGTAGCGTAACCGAACTTGACGGATTTTCCGAACTCTGATGTAAACTCGTCGGCGGTGAGGCCGAGGGAAGTGATGGCAAAATCAGAGACAGAAGCATTTACGCCGTCAGCGCTATAGTTGGCAGGGAGCACCACGGACACCTTGGAGACAATCGTGAACGGATCCGACCTGACGATACCGGTGGAAGACTCCTTCTGGCAACTTGAAACAACGACGCCGACAGTGAGCAGCATCAAAGAGAATTTTAAAATTTTATTCATAATAGATAAAGTTGATTTAAGTCTAAATTTTTGTAAATTTAAGATTATTTTCATAATTTGCAAAACAATTTTTACCATTGTAATCCCAAAAGAACCCTTGCCGGGCACGAATTGCCGCCCGCCGACTAATTCCAACAAGAGATAAGGAGAGCAATCTGCCTCCCGGAGCCATCCGGAGCACATTGCAATCCCTATCTCTGACCGAAAACTCCTGGAATAGCCTGTTTTGCAAAAGAGATAGGGATTGGATGATTTGTTAACTATCTCTTAATCAACAACTTGCATTTTTGCTCCATCCCTACCTCTGCGTGAGAATCGATGGACGGGGATGATGGTTGGTGAGCCGGTGGGCGGGGAACTCGTGAGAGTGGCGGGACTGCCCTGCCCCGCTGTATATAATAATTGAAAAGTGTACCAGATTCTCGCTGAAAAGTATACCAGCGAA
>R04__coassemble_264_pt1 | contig 19723 bp, 12 predicted proteins | sample R04__metabat2_low_PE_037 | metagenome-assembled genome bin R04
ACGGCTGCCTGCGCGAACTCTACTCAGCCGAGTGAATTTGCTGAGCGAAGGGACTATCTACAGTCCCCTCCAGATTGAAAGCCAGTACTTTGCTTCCGGCTCGTCCCACTTCGAGACAGTTGTTCTTTATATTTACATTATGAAAAAATTCTACGCCCTGATTTCTCTGGCGCTGCTCGCCGCCTGCGCGAAAGCACCCGCGCCCGAAGCGGTTTCGACCGTACAGTCCCCTTCCGGAAAACTTGAAGCCACCTTCCATATGACCGCCGACGGCACACCGATGTATTCACTTAAGACAGGTGAAGGGATCGAGGTGATCACCCCTTCGCGCCTCGGATTCGAGATGCGCGGGGTCATCAAGGCGCAGGGGATGGTGATAGCCCCCGACGGGAGCATCACCCAGCCAGACGAAGTGCCGCCCTACGATTTCTGCAGCGGCTTCGAGCTGCTGGGCACCGAGCAGGACTCCTTCGACGAAGTCTGGCATCCGGTGTGGGGCGAAGAGCGCGACATCCGCAACAACTACAACGAACTGCTGGTGCATCTGAGGCAGGGTGACAAACTCATGGACATCCGCTTCCGCGTGTTCGACGACGGACTGGGCTTCCGCTACGAGTTCCCCGCCGAGGGCGGGCTGACCTACTTCTGCATCAAGGAGGAACTGACCGAATTCAACTGCGCGCAGGACAACCTGGCCTGGTGGATCCCCGCCGACTACGACAACCAGGAGTTCGAATACGCCACCTGCCGCCTGTCGGAAATTCCTTCGCTGTGGGAGAAACACTCCAACCAGTACAACTCCAGCACCCAGGTGTTCAGCAACCGCGGCATCCAGACTTCGGTCCAGATGAAGACCCCCGAGGGGCTGTACGTCAACATCCACGAGGCCGCGCTGGTCGACTATCCCTGCATAAACCTCTACGCTGACGGCAAGAACATCCGCACCTGGCTTACTCCGGATGCCGAAGGGTGGAAGGGCCGCATCCAGACCCCCTTCAACACCCCCTGGCGCACCGTGCAGGTTGCTGCCTCCGCCACAGAACAGCTCGCCTCGCGCCTGGTGCTGAACCTCAACGAGCCCTGCGCCTACGAAGACGTGTCGTGGATCCACCCCGTCAAGTATATGGGCGTGTGGTGGGAGATGATCGCCGGAGCCGGCAGCTGGGACTACACCAGCCACCCCAACATCAAGCTCGACACCTTCGACTATGCCGCCGCCGAGCCCCACGGCAGGCACAGCGGCAACAACGAGAACGTCCGCAAATACATTGACTTCGCGGCCGCTAACGGCTTCGACGCCCTGCTGGTCGAGGGCTGGAACATAGGCTGGGAAGACTGGGCCAACTGCAACAAGGACTACGTGTTCGACTTCGTGACCCCTTATCCCGACTTCGACATCGACGCGCTGAACGCCTACGCGCACTCCAAGGGTATCAGGCTCGTGATGCACCACGAGAGTTCGTCGAGCGTGCGCAACTACGAGCGCCACCTGCAGGCCGCCTATGACCTGATGGACAAATACGGCTACGACGCCGTCAAGTCCGGCTACGTGGGCGACATCCAGCCGCTGGGCGAGCACCACTACGGCCAGTGGATGGTGAACCATTACCTGTACTGCGTCACCGAGGCCGCAAAGCACCATATAATGGTCAACGCCCACGAGGCAGTGCGTCCCACCGGACTGTGCAGGACTTACCCCAACCTGATCGGCAACGAGAGCGCCCGCGGCACCGAGTACCAGGCCTTCGGAGGCACCGCGCCCGAGCACGTCACCATCCTGCCCTTCACCCGCCTGAACGGCGGCCCGATGGACTTCACGCCCGGCATCTTCGAGCAGAACCTCAAGCAGTGGTGCGGCAACGACAGCCACGTCAACGCCACCATCGCCAACCAGCTTGGCCTGTACCTGACGATGTACTCGCCCCTGCAGATGGCGGCCGACACGCCCGACCACTACGGCCGCTTCATGGAGGCCTTCCAGTTCATAAAGGACGTCGCCGCCGACTGGGAGCAGACCCGCTACCTGTACGCCGAACCCGGCGATTACCTCATCGTGGCCCGCCAGCCCAGGCAGGAGACCCTCAGCGGCAGCGCGGCGGCATTCAGCCGTGGCCGCGACACCTGGTTCTGCGGCGGCGTGACCGACGAGTGCGCCCGCGAATTCGACGTCGCGCTGGACTTCCTCACCCCCGGCGCCACCTACGAGGCCACCGTCTACGCCGACGCCCCCGACGCCCACTACCTGACCAATCCCCAGGCCTACACAATCACCACGGGCGAAGTCACCTCCACCGACACCATCCACGTCGCGATGGCCCCCGGCGGCGGCTTCGGGATCTCGTTCAGAGCAAAATAAAACCACATAAATATGAAAGCAGCAATCTACGGGGCAGGGTCCCTGGGCACCATCCTGGGTGCGTACATCACAAAGAACGGAGGTCAGGTGGACCTCATCAACCGCAACAGGCCGCACATCGAGGCGCTCAAGCAGAACGGCGCCACGGTGACCGGCTACGTCAACTTCAACCAGAAGGTCAACGCCCTGTACATCGAGGAGATGAAGGACAAGTATGACTGCATCTTCCTGATGACCAAGCAGCAGGACAACGAGAACACGGTGAAGTTCCTCAAGGACTACCTCGCCGACGACGGCGTCATCGTGACAATGCAGAACGGACTGCCGGAGATGCTCATAGGCTCGATCGTTGGCGAGGACCGCGTGCTGGGCTGCACCGTAGCCTGGGGCGCGACGATGCTCGGCCCCGGCGTGTGCGAACTCACCAGCGAGCCCGACACCCTGACCGTGTCGCTGGGGTCGCTGACCGCGCCCTCGCATCCCAGGATCCCCGAAGTCAAGGCCATGCTCGAACTGATGGGGCCCGTCACCGTGGACGACAATTTCGTGGGCACGAGGTGGAGCAAGCTCCTCATAAACGCCGCGTTCTCGGGCATGAGCACGGTGCTCGGCTGCACTTTCGGGCAGGCCTGCTCCGGCCTGCCGCAGCGCAAGGTCGTCCAAAAACTGATGAAGGAATGCATGGACGTGTGCGACAAGGGCGGCATCAAGATCGAGCCCGTGCAGGGCAAGGACATCACCAAGCTGTTCAATTTCCACGGGCCGGTCAAGAAGGCGTTCTCGCTCTTCCTCATCCCGTTCGCGATGAAGAAGCACAAGTCCCTCAAGGCCAGCATGCTCCAGGACATCGAGAAGGGCAAGCTCACCGAGGTGGACTCGATCAACGGCTCCGTGTGCGCCTACGGCCGCAAGATCGGCTTCCCCACGCCCGCCAACGACAAGGTCGTGGAGATAATCCACAAGATCGAGAAGGGCGAACTGAAGCCCTCTATGGACAATCTGAAATTCTTCAAATAGAACATTATGCGTATAGCGGAATCTGAATTGATAATAAACGGCGACGGATCCATATTTCACCTGCATATCCGTCCCGAGCAGCTCGCGGACAAGGTGATACTGGTCGGAGACCCCGGCCGCGTGGCTATGTTCAAGCCCCTGTTCGACGCCGTCGAATGCGAAGGCGCTTCCAGGGAATTCGTATGGGTCACGGGCACTTACAAGGGGACACGGATGACCGCCCTGTCGACCGGCATCGGCACCGACAACATCGACATCGTGATGACCGAGCTCGACGCACTGGCCAACATCGACTTCGCCACCCGCGAGGTCAAACCCGGGCACAGGACCCTGCAGATTGTCCGCCTGGGCACCTGCGGAGCCATCCAGCCGGAAATTCCCCTGGGCTCCTTCATCCTCTCGCACTACTCCGTCGGCTTCGACGGCCTGCTGAACTGGTATGAGGGCCGGGAGCAGATAACCGACATCGCGATGGAACAGGCCTTTATGAAGCATATGAACTGGCTGCCCGACCTGCCGACTCCGTATTTCGTGCACGCTTCGCAAAAGCTGATCGACCTGTTTGCGGACAGCACCGTGCGCGGAATGACGATCTCAGCCCCCGGCTTCTACGGCCCCCAGGGGCGTGTGGTCAGGCAACAGCTCGCCATGCCCCATATGCTCGAGGACGTCGAGAGCTTCCGCTTCGGAGACTGGAAGATCACCAATTTCGAGATGGAAGGTTCGGCCATCGCCGGCATCGCCGCCCACCTGGGCCACGAGGCGATAACGGTCTGCTGCGCCATCGCCCACCGCTATCTCAAGGACGCCAACACCGACTACAAGCCGCGCGTGGCGCAGCTTGTGTCGCTCGTGATGGACAAACTGAGCTGAAGCGGGAAGTATTGAACTGTACCTACCTTTCGAGCGATTCCCTCAGAACCCGCTCTTCGCGGTCGTATCCGTCGGCCGGGGCCTTCCAGAAAAGGGCCTGGACGATTGTTCCGAGCACGCCTATGCCTATGGTCACGGCAAACACCGCATCCCATCCCCAATTGTCCGCGATCGCGCCGAATCCGACACCGGACAGGATGGTGGCGACATAAGCGATGAGACCCGCAAGGCCGTTGGCTGACGAAGCGGCCCTCTTGGTCGCATATTTCGAAGCTCCGATGCCGCAGAGCCCCGACACTCCGTACACGAAGAAAGCCGACACCACTATCAGCACGGCGCTCCACCACCAGGATGCGTCCTGAGGCAGTTTCCAGAACAGGGCGAGGAAAATCGTGGCGAGGATGGTGCAGATTGCGCCGCACCTGAACACTCTGTGCTTGAATATCTTGTCCGTGGCCCAGCCCGCCGCGGCCGAGCCCAGCACGCCGCCGATCAGTTCCGACGCGGCCACTATGCTTGCGGCAAGCCCTATTTCGAGTCCGCGGTATTGCGTAAGGATCGATGTGCCCCAGTCAAGAATGGTCAGCCTGATGACGTACACGTTGAAATTGGTGAGCGCCACAATCCACACAAGGGGATTGGTATACACCATCTTTTTGGCAAAGTGGCGGAATTGCCTCGCCGTCAGCTCAGGTCCTTTCTCGACCTTGGCGACGGTGACCTCGCCGCGCTCGAGCCTGTCAAGTTCCTCGATTTCGGGCAGTCCGACGGAAGAAGGCGTGTCCTTGATTCCGGTATAAAGGATTATCGCCCCTATGAAGGCGATGGCGGCGGGGACTATGAAACAGAGGTTCCAGGCGCTGTAGCCGAACCGGGACAGCATCCATCCGCAGAGGGCCACGACCGCTCCCGCGCCGAGCGAATGGGAGGCGTTCCAGATGCTCTGTTTGGTGGCCAGTTCCTTCGGGCGGAACCAGTGCGCCATCAGGCTTGCGCAGGGAGGATAGCCCATTCCGTGCACGTAGCCGTTGACCACCCACAGCGATCCGATGAGGTACACGAGCCCCACCGTGGCCTTGCCCTCGGCGTCCAGCAGATGCAGGAAACCGTTGAATTTGGGCGAGAAGCATATCAGGAGGTTGATGACGCAGGACAGCAGCAGTCCGAGGGTCATCATACGGCGCTTGTTAGCTCGGTCCGCGATGATGCCGTTGATGAAACGGCTGAGGCCGTACACTATGCCGTTGGCGGTCAGGAATGCTCCGAGTTGGGCCTTGCTCAGACCGAGCTCTGCCTCCATTGCCGGAATGGCCGCGCTGAAGTTCTTGCGCAAGAAGTAGTAGCAGGCATATCCGACCATCAGCACGATGAGCGTGCGCCACTGCCAGTATTTGAAGGATTTCGGTTTGGTCATATCTGTACGCTGAGGTTACCAGGCCAGCACGGCCTTGATGGGATAATGGTCCGAGATGTAGGGCTTGCCGGCAAATGTGTCCGTCACGACTTCGAACTTGGGACAGGCGGAGAATCCGGAATAATAGATATAGTCGATAATCCGTTCATCCTCCTTTGCGAATCCGTTGAAGGTGATGCGCGCATCGGTGGACCCGGCGTGCGTGCGGGCGTTGGTCATCATCTCTTCGATGCCGCCGAGGCACGGGTCGTCGGGATCGGAGTTGAGGTCGCCGGTCAGCACCATCGGCCATCCGGTCGGATTCATCGCCGCTATCTTGTCCACCACAAGCGCGAGGCCGTTCCTGCGGGCTTCGACGCCTTTGTGGTCGAGATGGGTGTTGACAAAGAAGAATTGCTTTCCATTGCGCAGATCCTTCATCAGGGCCCAGGTGGCCGTGCGTATGCACTCCGCATCCCAGCCTTTGGACGGCACGTCAGGAGTGTCGGAGAGCCAGTATGTGCCGTGGTCAAGCATTTCCAGCACTTCGGAATTGTAGAATATGGACATATGCTCGCCCTTTCCATTGGGCTCGCGTCCTATGCCGTAGGACTTGTATTCGGGACAGAAATGCTCGATATAGAAGATCTGGAAGTCCAACGCTTCCTGCACGCCGAAGATATCCGGCTTCACGGTCTGAAGCATCGCCGGAGTCGCCTCGGCCCTGATGGCCCAGTCATTCTCCATGTCGCGGGCAGTGCCGCAGCGGATATTGTAGGACATAACTGTAAGTGTGTCCTGAGGTGCGGCCTGCTCACTCTTGCAGGCCAAAGTGCAGAGCGACATCGCAAGAGCCGCAACTGGAAGGAAAAATCTGGTTGTATTCATATTTTTGTACGAATTGACGTTTTTATCTTCTCCACCACCTCTTTGACGTCCAGGCCGTCGGTGTCAATGGTAAAGCGGGCGCGGGAGTAGGTGGGGATGCGGCTTTCGAGCAGCGCGGGGAAATCTTCATTCAGCAGGGGCCGCCCCGTGCCGCCCTCGAGGCGGGAGCGCAGGGTATGGGGCGAGGCGCTCAGGTACACGCAGACGGTCTGGTCGAATATGAGTTCCTGCACGCTGCGGGTCATCACGGTGCCGCCGCCCAGGGCAAGCACGACGTCGCCTCCGGCAATCTGGTGCAGGACCACCACGTCACGCACGGCCTCGGCCTCGAGGGCGCGGAAATACTCTTCGCCGTCCGTGGCGAAGATTTCGGGGATGCTCCTGCCGGCCTTGTGCTCGATATAGGCGTCGAGGTCGACGAATTCCATCCCCAGCGCTTCGCCCAGAGCCTTGCCGACAGCGGATTTTCCGCTGCCCATGAAACCTGTCAATGTAATTATCATAATCAGACCTGCGAAGTTACACTTTTCCGACGAAAAAATCATAACTTTGCTATATGATGAAAAAGTTACTGATTTTTGCCGCATTCTGCGCGGCGCTCGTATCCTGCGGCGGCAGGACGGCACCGGAAATGGATTCCTCCGACTTCGTCAACATAGCCGAGGAGATTCCTGACCTGATCCTTGAAATCAGATATTATTCGAGCTACAATTTCGTAGGGGACCGTATCGACGGTTATGAAGCCCCTGCGGCTCTTATGACAAAGGAGTCCGCGGCGGCATTGAAAAAGGCAAGCGACGAGCTCGTCAGCAAGGGCTACCGGCTCAAGATATTCGACGCGTACCGGCCCCAGACGGCGGTGAACCACTTCATCCGCTGGGCCGAGGACGTGCCTGACGTGAGGATGAAGGAATACTTCTATCCCGACGTGGACAAGAGCCTGCTCTTCGAACTGGAATTCATCTGCGCCAAGTCGAGCCACAGCCGCGGCAGCACCGTAGACCTGACCCTGTTTGACATGCAGAGCGGGCGCGAGGTTGACATGGGCGGCACCTTCGACTGGTTCGGCGACCTGTCCTACCCTGATTATGAAGGCATTACCGAAGAGCAGAAAGAGAACCGCCGGATACTTCGCGACGCGATGCTGGATGCCGGATTCAAGCCCTTCACCACCGAATGGTGGCACTTCACCCTCGCCGACGAGCCCTACCCCGACACCTACTTCGACTTCCCCGTAAGGTAGCTTGCAATGGCCGCAGGAATTCAATTTGACATTTGGCAGAGCGCGGCGCTCGGAGTGGCGGCGCTGGTGGTCGGGGGATTCCTCAACCGCAAGGTCGCGTTCCTGCGCAGGATCTGCATCCCCTCGCCGGTGACCGGAGGGCTTCTGTTCTCGCTTACCACGCTGCTGATTTACTGCATCACGGGCAGCGAGGTGACGTTCGACTCCACCGTCAAGGACCTCTGTATGATGATGTTCTTCACCTCCGTGGGCTTCCAGGCCGACTTCTCGCTCCTCAAAAAGGGCGGCAGGGCGCTCGGGGTGATGGTGCTGTTGGTGTTTGCGCTCATTGTCTGCCAGAATCTGCTCGGCGTCGGTGTCGCCTCCCTTTTCGGCAAAAGCCCGCTGCTGGGAATGGCCGCAGGATCCATCCCTATGTGCGGAGGTCACGGCACCGCCGGAGGATTCAGCGGGATGCTTTCCGATATGGGACTCGACGCCGCCGCTTCCATCACTATGGCGGCGGCCACTTTCGGCCTGATCGCCGGGTCTCTGATCGGGGCGCCGCTGTCCGATTCGCTCATCCGCCGCAAGGGGCTGGTCAGCACTCCGGCTTCCGCCGACAAGCAAATGGAATCCGCCGCGGACGACGCCGCCAATACCGAGACGGACCCTTCGATGCGCAGGGCCGAAAGCGCCAATGTCGCTTCGAGCACTATCGCGGTGTTCCTGCTGTTTGTGGCAATGGGACTGGGGACGCTCGTGAACAAGGCCCTCGCGCTGCTGGGAATCAGTTTTCCCGTCTATTTCGGCGCCTTGATCGCGGCCGCGGTCATCCGCAATTTCACCGAACTCGTGCCGCGCTGCCCCCTCCTTCCGATGCATCAGATCTCGCAGGTGGGGAGCATCGCGCTGAGCGTGTTCCTGGGCATAGCGATGGTCTCCCTTAAACTCTGGGAACTCGCTTCGCTGGCTCTGCCGCTGACCTGCATACTGCTGTGTCAGTCGGCATTCATCTGGGTGTTCGCCAGGTTCCTGGCATTCCCGCTACTGGGAGGCAATTTCGACGCAGCCGTGATGGCCGGCGGCGTGTGCGGGTTCGGACTCGGCGCCATCCCGAACGCGATGGCCAACATGAACGCCGTCTGCGCCCGCCACGGCCACAGCACCCTCGCCTTCGTGGTCGTCCCCCTCGTCGGCGTGATTTTCGTCGACATCATCAACGTGTTCACAATAACTGTATTCCTCAATCTTATAGTCTGATTCATGAAACTGACAGCTTTGTTCCTGCTCATCGCCCGATTGGGCATCCCGGGCATCTTCTCGGACAATATGGTAGTCCAGCAGAAGAGTACTATCACCATCCCCGGGCACGCCGTGCCCGGCACCGAAGTGACCGCGGAAGCATCCTGGGGGCGCACTGCAAGCGCCGTTGCCCAGGCCGACAGCACTTTCTCGCTCAAGCTCAGAACCCCCGGGGCGGGAGGTCCGTACACCATCACCGTCAAGGGCGGCGGCGAGTCCGTCACCTTCAGCGACGTGCTCAGCGGCGAGGTTTGGCTCTGCTCGGGCCAGTCCAATATGGAGATGCCGGTGGCCGGTTGGGGCAAGGTGAACAATTACGAGGAGGAACTCGCGGACGCGTCCAATTACCCCGATCTGAGGCTCCTGCGCGTGCTCAAGCAGAGTTCCTTCACCCAACTCGACGATCCCCTCGTGGCGGACGGCGGATGGCGGGTGAGCGACTCCGCCTGCGTCGCCGAATTCTCTGCGATCGGCTACTTCTTCGGCCGCGAACTGGGCAAGAAGGAAGGAGTCCCCGTCGGAATCATCGGCACCAGCTGGGGAGGCACTCCCATCGAGTCGTGGAGCGAGCCCGGGAGCATCTCGGATCTGGAAGAATACAGTTATATCAAGGAGTTTGTCGGTGCGGACGGATATGACGGCGCGGCATACAAGCAATATTACCAGCATCTGTTCGACGACCTTGGATTTGTGGGGATGAACGCCAAACCCGGGCATCTATATGAGGACTGGACGCCGTGCACGATGCCTCTGCCTTTCAGCAAGCAGGGCCTCGCCACATTCGACGGCCTGCTGTGGTACCAGTATGTGTTCGACGTGCCCGAACAGCTCGCAGGCAAGGACGCCGTGCTGTCCCTGGGCATTGTCGATTCCATCGACGATACTTACCTCAACGGCACCCTTGTCGGCCAGACCGACAACTACGAACGCCCCCGCTTCTATAAAATTCCCGGCAGCCTTGTCAAGCAGAGCGGCAATCTGCTCTCGGTGAGGGTTACCGACAATTCCGGCGAAGGCGGGTTCCTGTCGCCATCGGAACAACTTTATCTCGAAATCGACGGCAGGAGGATCCCGCTCGGCGGCGAGTGGAAAATGGCAATTGCACTTGATTTCAGCGTCACCCGCGCCAACCCCGACGGCACCCCGTCATTCTCGTCCACTCCGACGGTACTGTTCAACGCTATGATCTATCCTTTCAGAGTGATGCCCGTGCGCGGATTCCTGTGGTATCAGGGGTGCGCCAACGTGGGCCGGGACGAACTCTACGCCCGGATGTTCCCCCGTCTGGTGACATCCTGGCGAGAACTCTGGGGTGACCCCGGCAAGCCGTTCTACTTTGTCCAGCTTGCTTCGTTCCAGGCACCCGTGGACGTGCAGCCCGATTCAAAGTGGGCGGCCCTGCGTGATTCCCAGACCTCCGTCCTCGAACTCGACAATACAGGAATGGCCGTCGCTACCGACGTGGGCAATCCCACGGACATCCATCCCAAGAACAAGCAGGAAGTCGCGCGGAGGCTCCTTCTGATGGCGGAAAACGATATTTACGGCCACAAGTGTATCAGCCGCGCTCCTGTCCTGCGCAAAGCGAATGCAAACGGCGGCACCGTGACTCTCCGGTTCAGCGGCAAAGTCACGCTCCAGGACAACAAAGGCTGGGTCGTCGGCACCGCGGACGGCACATATGCGGCCGTCTCTGACGTGAAAGCGGACGGAAATACCGTCATCCTTGATACGGAAGGCCTCGGCGAAGTCTCTGAAGTGCTCTACAACTGGGCCGATTACGCCCAAGGCACACTCCGTTGCGCCGCGAGCGGGCTTCCCGTCGCACCGCTGCGCAAGAAACTGTAAAATGATGAAACATCTTCTCTCTCTGCTTGCTTCCCTCTTTTGCCTGAGTGCCTCGCTGAGCGCCGTACTCTCCTGCAGCGAATCTCCCCTGCAGAGCCTCCGGGAGGAATTCGAAAACCCCGGCAAAGAATACCGGCCGCTCGTATGGTGGCACTGGATGAACGGTAACGTCACCCGTGATGGCATCCGCAAGGACCTGTGTTGGATGCACGACGCAGGCATCGGAGGCGTATTTCTTTTCGACGCAGGCAATTTCAGGGGACAGATAGTGGACGAACGCGTACCCTATATGTCCGAAGGCTGGAAAGACGCCTTCCGCTACAGCGTCAGTCTGTGCGACTCCCTGGGGATGACGATGTCCATCGCCAGTTCCCCCGGCTGGAGCATCACAGGAGGCCCCTGGGTGAGCGAGGAGGACGCGCAGAAAAAACTCGTTTGGAGCGTGAAGGAAATCAGCGGCGGATCCCGTTACGAAGGCTCGCTGCCCCAGCCTCCGAGCGTTGCAGGTCCATATCAGGATGAAATGAAATATCCCGAAGAGCCTGACAAATACCGCTATTATCGCGACGTCTGCGTGGTGGCCGTCCGCAAGAGCGATGGGGATGAAGCGCGAATTCTGGAGTCCGAAGTCAAAGCCGGATTCAGAATGAATTTCGAGGTGGCCGACAACTTCCCCACTCCCGCGACCGATAACGTTACAGAGCTCGGCGACGTGATTGATCTGACCGGCAATTACATTGACGGTGATTTGGTCTGGGATGCTCCCGAAGGGGTCTGGAAAGTGTTCCGCTTCGGATACAGCCTGATCGGGCACGTCAACGGCCCCGCCACTCCCGAATCTACCGGCCTTGAAGTGGACAAGCTGGACAAGGGGGCGATGACCCGCTATTACGACAACTACCTCACTATGTTCGCAAAGGTCTTCGATGACGAGTCAGACAGTCCCGAGGCACTCAAGGGCCGCATCTGCGCGATGCAGATAGACAGCTACGAGTCCGGCAAGGCGACCTGGACTCCCGATATGGAGCGCGAATTCGAGGCGCGCAGGGGCTATACCCTGCGTCCCTGGCTCCCTGTGCTGACCGGCTGGATAATCGGGAGCGCGGACCTGAGCGAACGCTTCCTTTTCGACTGGAAGCAGACTCTGGGCGAACTCATCGCGGAGGCCCACTATGACCACGCGAACGACATCCTGCACCCCCTCGGCATCAAACGATACAACGAGGCGCACGAGGAACGCACTTCGTTCACCGGTGACGGGATGATGGTCAAGCGCAGCGCCGATGTCCCTATGGGCGCCTTCTGGGTGCGCTTCAATGCCGGATGGTACGGGACGCATCCCACCGCCGAGGCCGATCTCAGAGAATCCAGTTCCACAGCCCACATATACGGCCAGAACATCTGCGCCGCAGAGTCCTTCACCACCAACGGATACCCCGGAAAATGGGATGGATTCCCGGCTTATCAATGTCATCCCGGCAACCTCAAGAGGGTGGCAGACGGAGCGATGGCCTGCGGCCTCAACAAGTTCGTCATCCACTCCAGCGTCCATCAGCCCTGCGATGACGTGTTCCCCGGGCTCGGGCTCGACCGCTACGGCCAGTGGTTCAACCGCCACGACACCTGGGCCTGCGAAGCCGGGCCGTGGATAGATTATCTGAGCCGCAGCTGCAGGATGCTCAGCGAGGGCAGGTTCGTCGCCGACATAGCGTATTTCTACGGCGAAGGCAAGAATGCCACAGGTCGGTTTATGTACGACAGGCCGGATATTCCGAAAGGCTGGAATTACGACTTCGTCAATGCGGACATTCTGCTCAATGTCCTCAAAGTCGAGGACGGACGTCTGGTGACCCGGAGCGGTATGAGTTACGGCGTCCTCCGGCTGGACCCTCAGATAAAATATATGTCAATGCCCGTGCTTGAGAGAATCGCCGACTTTGCCCGCGCCGGGGTGACCGTAATAGGTCCCAGGCCGCTGGGGCCGGCAAATCTGAAGGCGGACGAGTCGGCGTTTGCGGCTCTTGCAGAAGAAGTTTGGAACCTTCCCAACGTCAGCGACGGCACCCTCGACCCTGCTCTCGCAGGCATCGAAGCGGACGTCAAGGGACTCCCGGACAGCACTTTCTTTGTCCACCGCAAAGTCAAGGGAGGGGACATCTATTGGATAGCCAACAACTGTTCCCGCCCCGGATGCTTCACCGTTTCGCTGCGTAGCAAAGCCGCCGCGGCTGAAATCTGGCATCCCGACACCGGCGTGCGCGAACTCGCTGATTTCACTTCAGACGGGGACAGAACGACGGTGAATCTCAGGATGACGAGGGATGACGCGCAGTTCATAGTGCTCTCGGAAAAACCTTGCAGCACGGATGCGGTTGAACCCTTCCGCCCCTCGGAAACAGGCACTGCGCTCGTCCTGGACGGGCCCTGGAGCGTGACATTCCAACAGGGCCGCGGAGCGCCGGAGCGCGCCGTGATGGGGACAGGTTCCTGGACGGAATCCGACTGCAGCGGAATCAAGTATTTCTCCGGTACGGCCACATATAGCCGCAGCTTTGAATTCGCTCCCCGGACAGGCCGGCGCTACTTCCTGGACCTGGGCAAGGTTGCCAATATGGCACGCGTGAAACTTAACGGCAAGGATCTGGGGCTCCTGTGGAAGGAGCCGTACTGCACGGACATCACGGACGCGCTCTCGGACGGCGGCAACTGCCTGGAGATAGCCGTGACCAATTCCTGGGCGAACCGCCTCATCGGAGACGAACAGCCGGACGTGACTGACCGGCTGACCTTCACCGTGATACAGTTCTACTCCGCAGATTCCCCGCTGCCGCCTTCCGGCCTTCTGGGAGACGTCAGGATAACGTCGGATTGACCCGGCGGACGCCCTATCTGCTTGTGGAAAATGTCTGCCCGGGGCAAAGGACAATGTTTCTTGCTACAGGACGGGAATTTCCTTCCAGATACAGCGCCTTCAGATTGAGAGAGCCCTCAGTCAGGTTCAGATCCACCCCGTCAGAGGACACCCGGCAGGTGCCCCAGGAGGATCCGTTGCTCCAGAAATACACGCCCGGGCGCGAAGTGAAGCTCATCGTCCTCTCCACCCCCGAATAATGGAAGCCGCTGCAGGCGAGAAGCGCCGCCCAGCTCGCCATGGAGCGGGCGTAATTGTGGCCCCATTCAGGCTCGTCGAAAGGATTGCGCCTGGCCCCGTCGAAACGCTCCCGCACCGCTCTCATACATTTCAGGCCATCTGATTCCATCCCCTCGTAGATCATCTCCACGGCGGCGCAGTACTCGAAGCCCGTCATCGCCTCGGGGAAGTACGGGAACGGAACCTCCAGACGGCCTTTCGGCCACGAAGCCATAATGAGTCCCGACTCGCCGGAAAGCACGTACGAGCGCATATTGTTGAACAACTCGCCGAAATCTTCCACATAGTTGTACTTCATCACCGAACGCATCGTCTCCTCTATGTGATCCCTGTCGGCCAGATAGCCGAGACCGCAGATATGGGACATATACTGTCCTGCGAGCTGGTCCACCAGGCATCCGCTGCCCAGTTGGTAAGGCGGAATCCCGTCGGCCTCCGTTATGATGTGCTCATAATATTCGCCGTTGAACAGGTTCTCGTCCATCCACCGGCCTCCCTTGACAAAGAGCTCGCGGCATTCACGCGCAAACGCCTTGTCCTTCATCGCCAGGGCCATTTCTTCCGCCGCCCGAAGGGCTCCCATATACCAGAATCCCATCTGGGGGTTGGGGCCGAAATAATTGACGTCCATCGTGTTGTGCTGGGATCCTTCCATCACGCCGTCCTTGTCGGCGTCCCAACCGTTCTCCACCCAGGCAAAGCTGAGGGCCTTCTTGCAGGCAGGCCAATATTTCTGCAGGAAAGCGGAGTCTCCACTCAACTGCCATTCCCTGTAGAGCTTCATTATGCAGCCCATCTGGCCGTCCGCGGCCATACGGCCTTTCTTCGGAGTGCTCCCGAGCGGGAGATTCGCACGGAAATCCATCTGACCGTCGGGCAGCAGTTCCCAGGCGAACTCCACATCCCTCATTGTGCGTGCAAGGTCCGCGAACAGGAAAGGCGTCGCCACCTCATAGTTCCATACGTGAGTGCAGGAGCCCTTGCAGGAGCCGCAGTGGTCCATCACACCCTCCCAGCCCATCATATGTCCGTCCCTGATACGGAAAACCGTCTGCGAACGCAGTACGCTGAGGTTGAACAGCGCGGCTTCCTTCACCACGTCCGGATAAGTGGAATCCAGCAGAGCGTTCACAAAACTCAGGGTACGCCTCTCCAGCGAGGGCAGCTGAGGCACAATCCGCCCGGCACTTTCCCAGGAATCCGGATACAGGGCGCTGTAGTAATTGCCCACGACGCTTTCCGACCAGGCGTAGCGGTTGGGGAAGTTCCAGGTGAGATAGAAATTGAAGCAGCGCGTCTGTCCGGCGGCGAGCTCCGCCTTGACGGCGAGGGCGCCCATCGGGTCCTTGTCGCCTCCTATGCCCGATATAGCACCGGCCTCCGGATTGGATATGAGCCCGTCCGCGCTGAAGTCATCCCAGAAATTGAGCACGGAGTTGTTCCATTTGTCATCCGTGCTGTACGTACGGTATGTGACCTGCGGGCCGCAATCCGTGCAGAGGCAGAAATTGCCGGCCGCCGGATCGTCTTCCGCAAGGCCCTCGCCTCTGAAGTATATGCCTGTCAGACCGCTTCCTTCACGGTATTCATTGACGTTGTCCACGTTACCCGAGGGCGTCCGGTCCCCTTTCCAGTCGAGTTTGTACTTCTGGGAGTCCTTGCCCACGAAATTGCGGATGACCCCGCAAACAGAAACCTCGACGGGCGAGTCCGTGATGTTGGTCACCTCATAGCTGAGCACGGCTATGGGCAGGCCGCTGGAGTCGCTGTCGCCGGGAATGAGGGGATTGAACCCTTTGATGCGGACTCTGACGGGAAGCGAGGGGTCGCTGAGATTCACTTGCCCGAAAGGATATGCGGCATCAAACGAGGCCCTGGAAAAGCGCGGCATCCCGCAATGGTTCGCGGGATTTCCCGAAGGACTGGCGTATTCGTGTGAATACAAGGGCCCGGCAAGCAGACGGGTCCTGCTCTCTGCTCCCTGCTTCTTTGTATAGATGGCAAAGAACGGAGCGTTGTTGCCCGTGGGAGTGGTGCTGTATTCCTTGCCCGGAACGTTCATAATCTCCCAGTCCCGGAGCTCTCCCCTTCCGCCCAAAGACACAGTCCCGGTGCCTATACCGCCCAGGGGCAGCGCAATACGATACAGGTGCCCGTCGTCATAATGCTTGAGCACAGGCCATTCGGAGGGCGTCCATTGCTGAGCCGCGGCGGCGACGCTGACAAGTACTGCGGCAAGTGATGCCAGAATCTTCATTTCACACTCAAATCATATATTCCCGTCTTCTCCATCCAGACCCTGTAGTCGTCCACGTTGAAGGGCGCCTTGCCATAGAGATAATGGTTCCTGTATTCCTTTCCGTCCAGGGTCCAGGTGATGAGCCAGACTCCCTGGCCGCCCTTGACTTCCGGGATGCCGGCAAGGACGGTCCTGCCGTTTTGGGCGATGCTGAACGCTGACTTGCGCACAATCTTTCCGCTCTCGACGTCCCGGACCTCCACCTTGCCTTCCACGGGCCTGCTTGTGTCATTGACGGCCACCAGCGGGTGCACACCGTCCTTTGCGTCCATTATCAGGCAGCAGACGTCCTGCTGGACGTTGGCAATGTAGTACCAGGCGAGTTTCTTGTTGAAGTAGTAATCCACCACGGCGTCCGAGATGTCGGGCCAGCCGTCCTTGACGTTCCACCAGATGATGCCCGTCTTGGGGGCGAACTTCTGGCCGCGCCACAGCTCCACGAAGTATTTCATCGCTTCAGCCTGCACCACCTGGGAACCGAAGACGAAGGCCTCCAGATCGGTGGGACAGCTGCCGAACAACAGATTCTGCTGGTTGATCATCAGATTGTTGCGGTCGTAGGTCTTGCCGAGTTCGGGGAAACGGCGCACGCTCTTGGCAAGCCATTCCTCGTTCCAGTTGCGTTCGGGATCCATCTGGTTGAGGACATTGCCCCGGGGTCTGGCCTGCGAACTGCCGTCGCCCACATATATGCCGGGCACCGGATCGTCGGCTTCCTGCGCTTCGAGCCGCTCCTTGTCGAGCCACGGGTACACGCAGTCCGGGGTCATCATCTTCTCGAGCGAGCTGATGTCCGGGGCGCCGTGGTAGCCGATTTCGCTCACGAACACGCAGCCGGCCTCCGTGTAGAAGGGGGTTTTGTAGTAGCCGCGCGGGCCCCAGAGATGATTCTCGGGCAGGTGCTCATAGTCGATGAATCCACGTTTCCACACCTCTTCGGTATAGTAGGGGGAACTCGGGATGTAGGGACGGCTGGGGTCGAATTCCCACAGGACACTTGCTATGACGTTGCGGCTGACGTTGTCGCGGTTGGGATCGGGGTCGAAGCAGGAGATGGCGCGGCGCAGGGAGTAGTCTATCTCGTTGTTGCCGCTCCACAGGGCTATGGAAGGGTGCCGGCGCAGCTTTATCACCACCGATTCAGCCTCTTCCCGGATACGCCGTCCGAAGTCCTCGTTCTGCGGATAGGCGTTGCAGGCGAAGGTGAAATCCTGCCAGACCATTATTCCGAGACTGTCGCAGAGGTCGAAGAAGCGGTGGTCTTCGTAGACGTTCCCGCCCCAGCAGCGTATCATATTGCAGTTCATGTCGGCGCAGAGTTCCACTGTCTTGTCGACCCACAGCGGGTCGCGGCTGTGAAGGGCGTCGAGCGGGACCCAGTTGGTGCCGTGGATGAAGATGGGCTCGTCGTTGACCACGAAGCAGAACCGCCCCGGATCTTCCGGAAGATTTATTTCGTTGAAGTCGAGCTTGATTTTGCGAATTCCCACCTTCTGCTCGTCAGTGGCCAGCACCGTACCGTCGTCTGCAATCAGTTCGCATCTGGCATCATAGAGCGCGGGGTCTCCGTAGCCGCGGGGCCACCAGAAGTCCACTTCTTCAAGGTATATCTTCTGTCTGAGGGCGTGGAATACGCAGGGCTGGGCCGTCCTGCTGACCACCTTGCCGCCACGGCTCACCGTCCACACTGCCGTCACATGGTCGTATAATTCGACGGGCATCTCGAACTGCGTGTCGGCATACAACTCGGCAGTGCGTGCATTGCGGTCCACGTTGGCGGTCATCCAGTACACGTCGCGGAAATGCACCGCCTCGACGGTGCGGAGTTCGACCCCGCGCCAGAGTCCGGCGCTCACCACGCGGGGAAGTATGTCCCATCCGAACGTGTGAGGAGCCTTGCGGATGTTGACGCTCTCCGGCGAAGCCGAATGGCCGAAGCTGATGCTTCCCAGAAAGGGTTTGCGGCCGTAGATTACGGACGATTGGATTATAACCTGCAGCTTGTTCAGCCCGGGCCTGACGGCGGAGGTCACGTCGTAGTTGTGCTCGATCATCATATTCTCCGCGACTCCGAGGTGCGTGCCGTTGAGCCAGATGTCGGCTATCGTGTCTATGCCTCCGAAACACAGCTCGAGACGCTGCCCTTCCGAGATTTCCGGCGCTTCAAAGTTTTTTGTGTAGCACCACTGATATCCTTCCCAGCGGCGCGTGAGTGCATTGTTGCACCCTATGCGCGGGTCTTCCTCAAGACCGGCCGCACAGAGGTCGATGTCCACGTTGCCCGGGACCGTGGCGGGAATGGTTCGTGCATCCGCGGGTATGCCGTCGGGAGAGACCACGGCAGTGTCTCCCTGCTTCCAGAAAGTGAGGGTCCAATCATTGCCGTTCAGGCCGCTGACCGCGGCCATCAAAAGGGTGACTAACAGTTTCATAACTTGACTTTTGAGTATCCCAGTCTTTTCAATTCGATCGATGCGCCTATGCGGAACATCACGCAATAGCAGCGCACCAGCACATAGAAACCTTCCGCAGTCTGGGCCTCTATGGCCTCGTGGCGGATAAGCGCGAGCGTGGACCACACGCAGCTGCCCACGGTGCCGGACACTTTCTTCGCGTATTCCGGCTTCAGGCACAGCACGTCCTCAAGGATGTGGTCGTCCATATCGTCGAAGCCCCTCGGACCGTAGTACGAGCTGTAGGGAGCGTCTTTCGCATTGTCCCAGTCGCGGTCCCAGCGGTTTGCGACAGCCATTCCCAGAAAGGCGGCAAATCCAAGCGCCGCCGCCGGGTATTCATTGAAATTCCGGACTGCGTCGGCGACGTAATCTTTCATATAGGCCTCCCACACCCCGTCGATGTCGGGCGAGTTCAAAATCTCGTCAAGAAGCCCCTCCGAGCGGCAGATCTTCACGAGTCCGTCTTCGAGTATCTTTTCGAAACGGTCAAGAGCAGTTGTATCCATTGCTCAAAGTTAATAAATCTCCGGACACTTGCAAAGGCACAGTTTCGATGGGAGAGACAAATTTGGAATTGCATCTCAAATCCATCCAAGCCTCCTGAGAAATCTGCCTCCGCAGATCTTCCACAGGACACATCTGCAACAGATCAGCCGATTTATTGCATTGCGCGGAGGGGACGAGATTAGCCGCGGCTGAGCCGCGACTCTTCTCGGGTCTCCGGGAGCAATCAACTACCGGATGAGACTTCGTCTCTTTTTGTGCCGGCACGGACCCTTACGAAAGCAAGCTTTCGACGGGCCCGCACCAACACAAAAATGCCGCACTTGCGTGCGGCATCCGGTAATTGATTGCATAGCGCGGAGGGGACGAGATTCGAACTCGTGGTACGGAATGACCCGTACGTCGGTTTAG
>R04__coassemble_278_pt1 | contig 19400 bp, 10 predicted proteins | sample R04__metabat2_low_PE_037 | metagenome-assembled genome bin R04
GCGCTGACGGGCAGGGTGTCGCCGCACTGGGCGTTGACCACGTCGGCAATCTCCTTGACGAAAGGCGTCGCCAGGCGGGCGGCGTTGGGGTTCGTGAACTTGGCGTTGATCCCGGCCCACTCGGCGGGCACTTCGACCTTGATGTATTCGCCGCCGCGGTCGATGGCCGCGTAGTTCATATTGACGATGTTCTCGCCCTTCTTGCCGTAGCTCTTGAGGGCGGCGTCTTTCATATACTTCACGGCATCCTCGGCGGGGATGATGCCGGTGATGCGGAAGAATGCGCTCTGCAGGATGGTGTTGGTCCTGCCGCCCAGACCGATTTCGGCCGCTATCTTGGTGGCGTTGATGATGTACAGGTTGATGTGCTTGCGTCCGATCACGGCCTTGGCGTGGTCGGGGATGCGCTCGAGGGTCTCTTTCTCGTCCCACAGCGAGTTCAGCAGGAGGCTGCCGCCTTCCTTGATGCCCTTCAGGACGTCATACTTCTCGAGGTAAGAAGGCACGTGGCAGGCCACGAAGTCGGGGGTGCCGACCAGGTAGGGGGCCTTGATGGGGGACTTGCCGAAGCGCAGGTGGCTGCAGGTGTATCCGCCGGACTTCTTGGAGTCGTAGTCGAAGTATGCCTGGCTGTACAGGTCGGTGTGGGTGCCGATGATCTTGATGGTGTTCTTGTTGGCGCCGACGGTGCCGTCGGAGCCGAGGCCGTAGAACTTGCACTCGGTGGTGCCGGGCTTCACGATCGAGATCTCGCTCTTGATGGGCAGGCTCTTGAAGGTGACGTCGTCGACGATGCCGATGGTGAAGTCGGTCTTGGGAGCCTTGCGGTCGAGGTTGTCATACACGGCCACGATCTGGGCGGGGGTGGTGTCCTTGCTGGACAGGCCGTAGCGGCCGCCGACGATCAGAGGTGCGTGCTCCTTGCCCTGGAACAGGGCCTTGACGTCCAGATAGAGGGGCTCTCCGAGGGCGCCGGGCTCCTTGGTGCGGTCCAGCACGGCGATCTTCTTGACGGTCTTGGGGAGCACCTTGAGGAAGTATTTCTCGCTGAACGGGCGGTACAGGTGGACGGTCACCAGACCGTACTTGCGTCCGTGCTCGCTGAGGTAGTCGATGGTCTCCTTGATGGTCTCGGTGACGGAGCCCATCGCGACGATGACGCTCTCGGCCTTGGAGGAGCCGTAGTATTCGAAGGGACGGTAGGTGCGGCCCGTGATCTCGTTGATTTCGCCCATATAGCGGGCCACGATGTCGGGAACGGCCTCATATACCTGGTTGCGGGACTCCACGGCCTGGAAATAGACGTCGCCGTTCTGGGCGGTGCCGCGGGTGACGGGGGATTCCGGATTCAGCGCGCGGGCGCGGAAATTGGCGAGGGCTTCGTCGCTGACCATCTCCTTGAGGGCGGCCTCGTCCAGAGCTTCGATCTTCTGGATCTCGTGCGAGGTGCGGAAGCCGTCGAAGAAGTGCAGGAAGGGGATGCTGCTCTTGATGGTGGACAGGTGGGCGACGGCGGCCATGTCCTGGGCCTCCTGGACGGAGCCGGAGGCGAGCATCGCGAAGCCGGTCTGGCGGCAGGCCATCACGTCCTGATGGTCGCCGAAGATTGAAAGTGCGTGCGAAGCGAGCGCGCGGGCCGACACGTGGAAGACTGCGGGCAGCATTTCGCCGGCGATCTTGTACATGTTGGGAATCATCAGAAGCAGACCCTGGGAGGCGGTGAAGGTGCTGGTCAGGGCGCCGGCCTGGAGGGAGCCGTGCACTGCTCCCGCCGCTCCTGCCTCGCTCTGCATCTCGGTCACCTTGACCTTCTCTCCCCACAGATTGAGTTTGCCGTGGGCGGCCCACTCATCTATGTTCTCCGCCATCGTGGACGAAGGTGTGATAGGGTAGATGGCCGCGTGCTCGCTGAACAGATACGCGATGTTGGACGCGGCCTGGTTACCGTCACAGGTAATGAATTTCTTCTCTTTAGCCATAGAAATAACGTTATTTTGTTGGATTTATTTCGAAATCCTCCAAAGATACGAATTAATTGCGACAAAAATGTAATTTTTGTTCCGGAGCGGACACAATTTGCCCATATGGAACTTCGGGGAAACTTTTTCAGCTGATTTTGCTGTAGTCGCGGGTGTTGTATTTGTCCCCGCGCAGTTCGCGGGCAAGCAGCGCGTTCTGTGCGCTCTCGAGCGCCGGGTCGGTCTCCAGTACCTTTGAAGCGTAGGCGCGGGCCTGGGTGAGCAGGACTCCGTCGGTGGCGAGCGAGGCGATGCCGAGCGTCACCGGCAGCCCGCTCTGCTGCGTGCCCTCGAGGTCGCCGGGGCCGCGCAGGCGCATGTCCTCTTCGGCTATCTCAAAGCCGTCTTCGGTGCGGCACATTGTGTCGATCCGCTCCCGGGATTCCTTGCTGAGCTTGTAGTCGTGCACCAGGATACAGTAGGATTTCTCGGCACCCCGGCCCACGCGGCCGCGCAGCTGGTGCAGCTGGCTCAGGCCGAAGCGCTGGGCGGATTCTATCACCATTACGGACGCGTTGGGCACGTCCACGCCCACTTCGATCACGGTCGTGCTGACCAGGATCTGCGCCCTGCCCGCGGCGAATGCGTCCATATTGAAATTCTTGACCTCCGTGTCCTGCTGGCCGTGGACTATCGCGACCTTGTAGCCCGCGCTCAGCGGGAAGCGCTGCACGATTTCCTCGTAGCCGCGCTCAAGGTTCTGCATATCGGTCTTTTCGCTCTCGAAGATCATCGGGTAGACGATGAAGACCTGGCGGCCGCGGGCGATCTCGTCCGCTATGAATTTGTACATCGCCGCCCTCTTGCTGTCCGTGATGCTCATCGTCTTGACCGGCTTGCGGCCCGGGGGCATTTCGTCGATCACCGAGACATCCAGGTCGCCGTAGACCGTCATCGCGAGGGTGCGGGGAATGGGTGTTGCCGTCATTACCAAGACGTGTGGGACGAAGCCGTTCCCTTTTGACCAGAGTTTGGAGCGCTGGTCGACGCCGAAGCGGTGCTGCTCGTCGATGACGGCGAGCCCCAGGCGCTTGAAGACGACCGGGTCTTCGAGCAGGGCGTGGGTGCCCACTATGATGCCGATGCTGCCGTCCGCGAGGCCCTCGAGTATGGGACGGCGCCCCTTTTTGGTCACCGTGCCTGTGAGCAGCGCGCATTTCACGCTCGTAGGAGCGAGGTATTTGCTGATGTTGGCGTAATGCTGGCGTGCGAGCACTTCGGTCGGGGCCATTATGCATGCCTGGCAGCCGTTGCCGATTGCGATAAGGCAGCTCAGCACTGCGACCATCGTCTTGCCGGAGCCGACGTCGCCCTGGAGCAGACGGTTCATCTGGCGGCCGCTCTGCAGGTCCGCGCGGATTTCCTTGATCACCCTCTGTTGCGCGCCCGTGAGGCTGTATGGCAGCGCGCCGTAGCAGGCGTGGAAATCGGGGCCCACTTTCGGCATCGGGATGCCGTGCTCTTCGCGCGAGCGTATGTACTTCTGTTTCAGCAGGCTGAGCTGCAGCAGGAAGAGTTCCTCGAACTTCAGGCGGTGCCGCGCTTTCTGCAGCGCATATGAGTCAGCCGGGAAGTGGATGTTTTTCAGGGCGTATTGCAGGCTGCAGAGCCCGTTTTCGCGGATCACGTATTCGGGCAGAGTTTCCGTGATTTCCGGCAGGCAGAGGCTCAGCGCGGCTGTCTGCAGTTTGCACATCACCTTGCCTGTGATGCCGCCGCTTTTGAGTTTCTCCGTGCTCGGATAGACCCCCGTGAGTGTGCCCTGCGCCATGTTCCCCTCCTGGGGCGCGTCGATCTCGGGGTGGACCATATTGAGCCTGCCGCCGTATTCCTGCGGCTTCCCGAAAAAGAGGAAAGTGCGCCCCGGCTCGAGCCTCTCCCAGACCCATTTGGTGCCTTTGAAGAATACAATCTCCATCCTCCCGCTGCCGTCCTCCACCCAGACGCTCAGATGCTTGATGTTGATCAGGTTGCGGGTCTTGACGGTGGCCTGGATCTGGACAAAGGCGAGGTCCGGGGTCACGTCCGCGATCGGCGTGATGCTGCTGCGGTCGATGTAGCGGAACGGATAGAAGTGGATCAGGTCGTCCAGAGTCTCGAGCTCCAGCTCGCGCTGCAGCAGCGCGGCCCTCTTGGGCCCCACTCCGCTCAGAAACTGTATGCCTGACTTCAGTTCGCTCATTTCTAATTAAAAAGGAGTGAGGCCCCGTAGAGGGCTTCACTCCTTTTATTGAGATTTGATACTAGAGCTGGGGGCCTGCGGCTACCAGAGCCTTGCCGGCCTCGTTGGCCTCGTACTTCTTGAAGTTCTTGATGAAGCGACCTGCGAGGTCCTTTGCCTTCTCCTCCCACACGCTGGCGTCAGCGTAGGTGTCGCGAGGATCGAGGATGCCGGTGTCGACGCCCTTCAGCAGGGTGGGAACCTCGAAGTTGAAGTAAGGGATCTGCTTGGTGGGAGCCTTGTCGATGCTGCCGTCCAGGATGGCGTCGATGATGCCGCGGGTGTCGCGGATGCTGATGCGCTTGCCGGTGCCGTTCCAGCCGGTGTTGACGAGGTATGCCTTTGCGCCGCTCTGCTCCATCCTCTTGACGAGCTCCTCAGCGTACTTGGTAGGGTGCAGCTCGAGGAAAGCCTGGCCGAAGCAGGCGCTGAAGGTCGGAGTGGGCTCGGTGATGCCGCGCTCGGTGCCGGCCAGCTTGGCGGTGAAGCCGCTCAGGAAGTAGTACTTGGTCTGCTCGGGGGTCAGGATGCTGACGGGAGGCAGCACGCCGAAAGCGTCGGCGCTCAGGAAGATGACCTGCTTGGCTGCGGGACCTGCGCTCTGAGGGCGTACGATGTTCTTGATGTGGTAGATAGGATAGCTGACGCGGGTGTTTTCGGTCACACTCTTGTCGTCGAAATCGATCTTGCCTTCGGCGTCGACGGTGACGTTCTCGAGCAGTGCGTCGCGGTGGATGGCGTTGTAGATGTCGGGTTCGCTCTCCTTGTCGAGCTTGATGACCTTGGCGTAGCAGCCGCCCTCGAAGTTGAAGACTCCGTGGTCGTCCCAGCCGTGCTCGTCGTCACCGATGAGCTTGCGCTTGGGGTCGGTCGAGAGGGTGGTCTTGCCGGTGCCGCTCAGGCCGAAGAAGATGGCGGTGTTTTCGCCGTTCATGTCGGTGTTGGCGGAGCAGTGCATCGCGGCGATGCCCTTCAGGGGGAGGAAGTAGTTCATCATGCTGAACATACCCTTCTTCATCTCGCCGCCGTACCAGGTGTTGAGGATCACCTGCTCCTTGCTGCTGACGTTGAAAGCGACGCAGGTGTCGGAACGCAGACCGAGCTCCTTGAAGGCGTCGACCTTTGCCTTGGAGGCGCAGTAGACGACGAAATCGGGCTCCTGCTCGAATTCAGCCTCGTTCTTGGGGCGGATGAACATGTTGGTGACGAAGTGGGCCTGCCAGGCGACCTCCATGATGAAGCGGACCTTCATGCGGGTGTCTTCGTTGGTGCCGCAGAATCCGTCGACGACATAGAGCTTCTTGCCGCAGAGCTGGTCGATGGCGATCTTCTTGACCTCGGCCCAGACTGCCTCGCTCATGGGGTGGTTGTCGTTGTGGTACTCCTCGCTGTCCCACCACACGGTGTTCTTGGAGTTTTCGTCCATAACGATGTACTTGTCCTTGGGCGAACGGCCGGTGTAGATGCCGGTCATCACGTTGAGGGCGCCGAGCTCAGTCTCCTGGGCTTTCTCATAACCGTCGAGTTCGGGACGGGTTTCTTCGTTGAAAAGCACCTCGTATGTGGGGTTGTAGACAACCTCCTTCACATCCTTGATGCCATACTTGCACAGACAGATTTTAGACATATTTTTGGGTTTTAAAACTAAATTTCGCAAAAATCAGGCAAATTTACCCAAAGTCTATGACTTTTCCAAGCCTGACGGCGGCTCTTTTTGAGGAAAAATTCCTACAGCGTGACGGGAGTGACGATGCCGACGAGGCCGGGGTCCCAGGGGCGGGTGACGCGGATGTAGTTGGAGGTGTAGCCGGACATCAGGCCGCCCTTGTCGCGCGATTCGAAGAGCACCGGGAGCGTCCGGCCGGCGTGGGCGGCGGCGAAGTCGGCGTGCAGGCGCCCGCAGAGGTCCTCGAGCACGGCCACGCGCCTCTCCTTTTCGGCGTTCTCGACCTGCCCGGGCATAGACGCGGCGGGGGTGCCGGGCCTGCGGGAGTAGGGGAACACGTGGATGAAGGCGGGCCGCACCGATTCGATGAAGCGCACTGTCTGCCCGAACAGTTCCTCCGTCTCGCCCGGCAGCCCGACCATCACGTCGATCCCGAAGAAGACCTTCGGCTCGCCCGGTCTTTCGAATGCGGAGCGTATGCGCTCTATCCTGGAGGCGAAGAAGGCGGTGTCGTAGTGCCGGCCCATTGCGGCCAGCAGCGGGTCGCAGCCGGTCTGCAGGGGTATGTGGAAATGGGGCTGGAACTTGGTCCCTGACGCTATCCAATCGATGATTTCGTCCGTCAGCAGGTTCGGCTCGATGCTGGAGATCCGGTATCGCTCGATGCCCTCGACTTCGTCCAGCGCCTTCAGCAGGTCGAGAAACGATTCGCCCGTGGTGCGGCCGAAATCGCCGGTGTTGACGCCCGTCAGCACGATTTCCTTGACGCCTTCCGCGGCGATCAGGCGGGCGTTCCGGACGCATTCGCAAATCGGGACGTTGCGGCTGCGCCCCCTGGCGTATGGCACCGTACAGTATGCGCAGAAATTGTCGCATCCGTCCTGCACCTTGAGGAAGGACCGCGTCCGCTCGCCGGTGCTGTAGGCCGCGAAGACGGGCTCCCGGGCTTCCTCGAAAGCGGTCGACCCGCCCGAAAGTTCGAGCGCGAACGGTACGACAAGGCGCTTCTCGTCGCAGCCGAAGACGCGCCTCACGCCTTCGAGCGCCTCGAGATCGGCGCGGCGCAACTCGGCGCTGCACCCGGTGACCAGGATAGCTGCGTCCGGCGCGACCCGGTGCACCTTGCGCACCAGATTGCGCGACTTGGCGTCGGCGGTGGCGGTGACGCTGCAAGTGTTCACTATATAGAGGTCGGCTGCCTCGCGCGGCGTCACTATCTCCCATCCGGCGGCCTTCAGGGCCCGTTCGTAGGTCGAGGTCTCGGCGTAGTTGAGCTTGCAGCCCAGGGTCAGGAAAGCGGCTTTCATTCTATCACAAGTCCGTCGTAGGCGGGATGTACGTTTTCGGGGAGCATCGCGTCGAATTCCTCATAACAAGGCAGCAGGTGCGATATGTGCGTTATGTATGACTTCTTCGCGCCCACTTTCTCGAAGAAATCCAGGCACTCCTGCAGCGAGGGGTGCGCGTGGTGCGTGCCGACCTTGACGCATCCCAGCGTCACTGCGTCGAGCCCGCGGAGTTTCTCCAACTCGCAGTCTTCCAGCAGGTTGATGTCCGTCAGATAGGCGATGTTGCCGAAGCGGTAGCCCAGCACGGAAAGTTTCTTGACCTTGTGGTGCCAGCCCTGGATGGGCACGATCTCGACAGGCGTGTCGACGTCAGTCTTGGGCGGCAGGTGCCTGAAGCCGTAGCCCATCTCCCACTCGAGCCAGTCCTCGATGGCGTTGGAGTGCACCGTGAAGGGGTGAGCGCCGTCGATGTTGTGTACGTGGAATTCGGGCGCCCCCTGGTACTTGACGTCGGTGAAGGCGTAGGGATAATCGCCCTTGAGAGTGTCCTCGACGTATTTTTCGCAGTAGATGTTGATGGGATGGTGCTCGACCAGGTTGAAGGCGCGCACGTCGTCCAGCCCGCCCGTGTGGTCCTTGTGGTTGTGCGTCAGCAGGATGGCGTCGATGTGCCGTATGCCGGCGCGCAGCATCTGGTAGCGGAAGTCGGGCCCCGCGTCCACCAGTATCGTCAGCCCGCCGTATTCGACCAGTGCGGAAGCGCGCAGCCTGTGGTCGCGCGGGTCTGCGGACGTGCATCTGGGGCAGTCGCAGCCTATCATCGGCACTCCCTGGGAAGTGCCGGAGCCTAAAAATGTCAGTTTTGCCTTATTGTTCATATTTCACCTTTGTCTTTGAGTTCCCGCCAGATTTCCAGTGCGTCGCCTTCCAGACCGTTTGCGGGGTCTGCGCAGAATGCCCGCACTTCGGCGGGGGTGGCGTCCGGATGGGCCGCCGCGAACGCGCGCAGCTTCTCTTCCGGGGAAGGACCGGACTTCCGGAACCCGCCTGCGCGGCACACGTCGCAGGTCCCGCAGGGCTCGGATTCCTCCTGCCCGAAATAGCGCAGCAAGTGCACCGAACGGCATTCGTCGCCTTCCGAGACATATTCCTCCATCGCCTCCAGACGCCGCAGAGCGCTGCCGTGCAGGAACTCGTATTTCTCTTTCTGAAGGTCCAGGTTCCCCGGCATCAGGCGGTTGTGGTGCAGGAAGATGACCGTGCTGTGGTCGCAGGGAATATAGCGGATGACGTGCTCGAGCGACAGCTTGTACAGCAGCTGGCGCAGCTGTGGCACCCCGACCCCGAGCCGGGCTGCCAGCTTGTCTTCAGCAATAGGCACCGGATACGAGAAAATGCCGGCGTAACCGCGCATCAGCGCTTCCAGAAGCGTCACCATCGCAGGCTCCGGAAGGTCGGTCTCGTACAGCGCGTTCCGCTCGACCGTTATCTTGATCTGGGTGGCGATGTCGATGTCTTCGCTGTAGGTCAGGTGGTCCGAGCGCTCGAGGTACTTGATTGCGTAGTGCGCGGATGACCGGCTCAGCGAGTAGTGTCTGCAGAATTCCTCCAGGTCGAACTTCAGCGAGCGGCCGACCCCGGATTCATACTGGATTTCGTAGAATATGTGGAGTTTCTGGTAGATGTCCTCGATATATTCGAGCGAGGGGAAGGAGGTTTCGAGCATCTGGCGCAGGTGCCGCAGGTCGGCGGCGTTCCAGAGCATCACGGCGTACGAACGCAGGCCGTCGCGTCCCGCGCGCCCCGCCTCCTGGAAATAAGCCTCCGGGCTGTCCGTGGGCTCCATATGCACCACAAAGCGCACGTCGGGCTTGTCGATACCCATTCCGAAGGCGTTGGTGCACACCATCACGCGGATCTGCCCCGATTTCCAGTCCCTCTGCCTTTCGGCGCGGGCGTCGGACCCCAGCCCGGCGTGGTAGTAAGATGCACTCACCCCGCTGGCGGTCAGCATTGCGGCGACCTCCTCGCATTTGCGCCGGTGCCGCAGGTACACTATGCCCGAGCCCGGGACGCCGCGGCAGATGTCCAGCAGCTGCCCGGTCTTGTCCTGGCAGTGGCGTACGATGTACGACAGGTTGGGCCGCTCGAACCCGCTCTTCAGAAGCGTGAACGAGGGTTTCTCGGGATCCGGAGACAGCTTTGCCATTATGTCGCGCGCTACCGACGGGGTAGCGGTGGCGGTCAGCGCTATCACGGGCGCGTCCACGACCTTGCGCAGATCCCCTATCCTGAGGTAGTCGGGCCTGAAATCATAACCCCACTGGGAAATGCAGTGGGCCTCGTCTATGACCAGGAAATTTATCTTCAGGATGTCCAGGTAGCTCCTGAACAGCGCCGTGCCCAGACGCTCGGGCGACACGTACAGGAACTTGAAGTCCCCATATGCGGCGTTGTTCAGGGCCAGGTCGACTTCGCGCCGCGACATTCCGGCGTGGATGGCCAGCGCCCGGATGCCGCGCGCCTCGAGATTCTGGACCTGGTCCTTCATCAGCGCGATCAGCGGAGTGACGACCAGGGCGAGCCCTTCGCGCATCATCGCCGGCACCTGGAAGCATATGCTCTTGCCTCCGCCGGTGGGCAGGATGGCCAGGGTGTCGCGCCCCTCGAGGGCATTCCCGACGATTTCCTCCTGCATAGGCCGGAAACTGTCGTAGCCCCACCAGTTCTTCAGCGTCTCGAGTGCAGTCATATCCTATGCAAGCAGAAGGAATACGCAGGGACGCTTGCCGATGGCGAATCCGGACTGTTTCCTCCATCCGGACACGCTCATCGTGCGGATGGTCTGGGTGGGGAGCGTCAGGTCGGCGGCAATGCACACGCGGGTCGAGGGCGCGAGGCCGGCGACCATATCGGACAGCAGGGCGTCGCTGCGGTAGGGCGTTTCGATGAATATCTGGGTCTGGTTCAGGGCGGCGGACTGCTTTTCGACCGTCTTGAGGGCGCTTCTGCGCTCGTCGGTCTTGGCGGGCAGGTATCCGCGGAAGGCGAAACTCTGGCCGTTCAGGCCGGACGCCATAAGCGCGAGCATAAGGGACGACGGCCCCACCATAGGCACGACCTCGATGCCGCGGCGGTGGCAGAGCGCGACCAGGGCGGCGCCGGGATCGGCAACCGCCGGCAGCCCTGCCTCTGTCATCAGCCCCACGTCGCCGTCTTCGAACAGCGAGGCCATCGCCTCGACCTCGGCGGGGGCGGTATGCTCGTTGAGCTCGTGCAGTTCGAGTTCGTCTATGTGGCCGCGCAGCCCGTAGCGCGACAGGAAGCGGCGCGCGGTCCTGGACTCTTCGACTACGAAGCGTCTGAGGCTGCAGGCGGTCCTTATCACGGGTTCCGGAATGACTTCCGCGGGGTCGTTATCGCCCAGCGGAGAGGGTATCAGATACAGCTTTCCCATCTATCTTTATGATTTTCTGTTCCTTCTGTCTCAGGGCTTCCTCGACCTGCCTCTGCTCGCGTTTGCGGCGGCTCGAGAACAGGTCGGAGAAGAACTCCCCGAGGGTGTTGTATTCTTTCTGGTAACTTATGCCGCCCCCGTTGCGCTGGGTGTTGTCCAGGAAACTGGAGTATTTGTCGGCGGAGTGCGAGAACAGCGAAGCCCTGATCCGTCCGGCGTTGTCCAGTTTGAAGTCGATGTCCAGGTCGCCGGCCATCTCGGCGTTCGCGGCGGTGGTGTACTGGCGGTTGCGTACCGACCCGTTGACAATCACGCGGTTGTCGAACAGCTGGGTCGACACGCCGACGTCGAACACGTTGGTGCCTGTGTTGTTCTGCTGGTAATTGAATCCGAAATCCAGCGGGATGTCGAACTTCTGGAGTATCGAACTGATCTGGCCTGCCATCAGCTTGCCCACGGTCGAGTAGAGGGTCGAGTTGGTGGTGGTCGCGGCGCCGGTGCCCGTCGTTTCTCCCGCCATGAAGGACCCGAGCAGCAGAACCGATATCACCTGTTTCTGGACCTTGTCCTCAGTGTTCAGCGCGCCGTCCACGAGGGCCTTGGTGGCGGGCTCGAGGTCCGGTATGTTGAGGCTGAACTTGAGCTGCGGGTTGCGCAGGCGTTCGCTGATATGGATGCCGCATTCAACAGTGCGCCGGGTCGCGATGGACGTGGTGTCGGCGATGAGGTCGGTCAGCGATGCCTTGGTGGTGTAGACTGCGCCCAGGTCCAGTTCGCTGTCCATTATGTCACCCCCGAACTTGATCGAGCCGCCGTCCTGGATCGTGAAATCCTTGGCAACCACTCCGCCCACGTCCAGGTGGCAGGAGCCTCCGCTTACGTTGTAGTCTCCGTTCAGGTTGAAAATGTCCTTGGCTGTCTGCAGATCCAGCCGGACAGTGCCCGATCCGAACGCGTTCACCCTGGTGCCGTTGCCGGGGATTTCGACTATCGCCTCCACGCCGGGGTTTGCGGTGAGCCTTGCCCGGGCCGTGAAGTTGCCTTTGGCCGCTTTCTCCTCGCGGGCGGACAGACGGGCGAGCATAAGTTCGCGCTCCCTTTCGGCCGCGGTGGGCTGCCTCCCGGTGAACGTCAGCAGGTCCGAGGACTGGTCTCCGTAGTTGCCGCTTACGGACACGTGCACCTGGCCTTCGCCCTGGGTGGTGACGTCCGCGTCCAGTTCCAGACCGTCCAGCGGACCCCTGACCGTGGCGTTTCCGGATGCCAGCAGATGACCGTAAATCATATTGCCAGCGGCGGCGGGGCTGTCTATCATCAGCATATCGTGGAATGTCAGCGTGCCGTCGAGATCGGGCGTGGAGCCTCCGAACCTCAGGGCGCCGTCCAGCTGACCCCGGCCGCGGCCCGTGTCCCGGATCTGCATCCCGCTGAGCCGTATGCCGTCGTTGTCCAGGGCAAGTGGACCGTCGAGGATATATCTGGCGCCGGTGAATCCCACCTGCAGCATGGCGTCGTCCAGCCGCAGATCGTTGCTGCGCAGGAGCATATTGTCGGTGGTGCCGTCCAGCGTGACCTGGCCGCTCAGGGTTCCTGACACGTCGCTGAAGACGTTTTTCAGCAGGGGGGCGGCCGCGCCGATGTCGAAATCATTCATTGTGGCGGTGGCGTCCACCTCGTGGGTGTCCGGGTTGAAGGAAGCCTGGGCCAGCAGGGCGCGGCTTCCGCCCGCGTCATTGCTGACGAAGGCCTCGATTATGCCTGTGGCGCTGTCCCAGTCGCCGGCGACGTGCATGCTCCCGGCGTCGTGCCCGCCGATGGCGAGCGAGTCGCACTGCAGGTCGGCCACCATCCCCACTGCGTCGGAGGTGGGGGAGATTACGCTGGCCCGGCCTGTCATTGTCCCGGAGATGCCGTATTCGGTGTCAAGTATGGCGTCGACCAGGCTGAGGTCGAAATTGTCGATTTCCACCGACAAGGTGTCGCTGCGGGCGGCGGCGATGCCCCCGTCGACGGTGAGCGACTGCGCCCCGTTGATTATCGCGAAGTTGTCCACCAGGACATCGCCTTCGCAGAAGGTTATGTCTGATTCGCCTATCTCCCAGAGGTTGTTCTTGAAACGGATGTAGGAGTCAAGGGGACGGGCCTTTATGACCAGTTTGCCGCGGTCGTCGCGCAGAATGCGGCCGGACAGATACAGTTCGCCGACGTTGTCGGTGCCGGACAGGCCGTCGTAGTGCAGACCGGCCGAGTATTCGTTCTGCTGGGCGTACAGGTTCAGCGCGGCGTTCGTCATGTTCATCTTGCCGGCCTGAATGCGTGAACTGGTCAGGAACGCCCCCAGGCTGCCGTCGGCGTTGTCCATCGCAACTTCGATGTCGGTGGCGAAACTGCCGTTCCAGCCGATGGCTTCGGAGCGGACCGAACACTCGAGCTCTTCGCCTGTGTTTCCGCCCATAATCAGCTCAAGGGAGGTGCCGTCCGCAATGAACAGTTGGGGCAACGCAAATTCGAGCAGGTCGGAAGTGTCGTGCAGGTTGAGGTTGAATTCGTATTGGCCGGGCTTTGACGCGCTCACCTTGCCGGTGTACAGGGCCGGCAGGTCGCGTCTGGTGGTGATGGTCTGGATGTCGCGCACGAAGTCCGAGAAGCCGCCGGTCCCCGTGCAATGGGCGTCTGCAAAGGACGAACTCAGACGCAGTTCGTTGTCACCCTCGCTCTCCCGTATGCCCACTATGATGTCTCCGAGATCGTATTCGCCGGCGGGGCCGCACAGTTTTACGGAACCCACCTTGAGGTTGCCGGCCAGAGTACCTTCGACGTCGCCGGACAGCCTCCCGTCGATGCCGGCGCTGATCCTCGAGACCTCGCTGCGCTCGTCCAGACCCATTCCGTGCAGGTCCGCGTGCGTGATTCCGCCTTTGAGGACGTAGTTCATCCTCCCGTTGCCGGGTTTGCCGGAGCCGCTGAGCGAGAGCGACATTGCGAGGTTGTCGTCGTCGCTGGAGAATTTTGCGGCAAGTCTGTCATCGGCCCAGCTGCCACGCGCCTCTATGTCGTGGAAAGTGTATCCCAGTACCTCCGCGCTCCGGGCGTCCAGGGATTTCAGATCCGCCCGGATGCCGCCGTCTCCGAAGCTGAAATCCGCGTCAAGGTCTGCCGTGACGGCGCCTATCTGCGCGATTCCTGCGACGACGCCGGCCTGCAGATCGCGGGTGCTTACGTGTCCTGATATCAGCTTCGGGTCCGAGGGTATAAGCATCCCTTTGAGCGTCAGGTCGACTTCGGCGCTTCCCCCGTCCTGTATGCTGACCAGCCCGGCCGTCTTGAAATCGTTGATGTATCCGTGATAGTCGCCGTCGAAGCGCAGCGTGCCGCCCGCGGCGATTCCGCTCAGGTCGAGCGCGGGCTTCCGGGCCCAGCAGTTGACGAATTCCGACAACCCGTCCGTCTTGAAGGTGCAGCCGTCCAGGTCGGCGTCGATGTGCAGCCGGTTGACGTCGGGCAGTCCGTACAGCCTGCATTCCACACTTGTCTCAAGGCCTGTGTGCAGGTCTCTGGCGTGCATTCCCGTAACGGTGAAGTCGCTCACGGTGCCCACCATCAGGCCGCCCCTGGTGTCCCAGACTATGTCGTTGTCGATTTTGGGACCGCCGAAGTACGAGATCGTGCGCATCGCCACCTTGCCGCCCGCGATGTCTCCGGTGATCCTGACTTTGTTCAGGAAGTCGCTGAATGCCGATATGTCGCCGAAATCCATTATGTAGCAGTTCAGGTACACGTCCGTCCAGTCGTCGACTATGTGCAGGTCCGTGACTTCGGTCCGGCCGAGCCCGGTCGTGCAGCGCCCGCTGAGCCTGCGCAGGGTGTATCCGCACTTTTCCGTACAGCTCAGCGAGTCCACAACGCCGCTGACGAGGCCGTCCTTGACGGCGATGTCGTGCGCCGTGATGTCGGCGGTGAGGTACATATCCTCGTAGTTTATGCTGTGGCCCCGGTAGTTTGACCCCGTGTTTCTGAAATTCACCATCCGGTAGCTGCAGTTCCTGACGCTCACGCTTCCGACGCGCAGGATGTCGCCCCAGGGGCCCCGGTCTTCTCCGTCTCCGGACCTGAATATGCGGGCCACATTGGAGCCGTACACCTCGTCAGGTTCGGTCACCAGCGCGAAGCCGCCGTCCTCGACCGACACGCGGCCGAGCCTGACGGGCCCTCCGGAAAAAATGCTCCCGGGTGAAATCGTCGCGGTCACCTTGCCGGCGTAGAACAGCGTGTCGGTGCCGGTGTATCCCTTGCCGTAGACATCTTCGGTGTACGGATGCCTGTCCACGCAGGCCACGTCCTCGAGCACCACGGAGTTGGGAAGCATCACGCTGACAGACCCGACGCTGAGGTCGGCGTCGATCCCCCCGCTCAGGCTCTCGAGCAGGGCGCGGGCCAGTTTCGTCTGGACCGAGGGAATCTCCAGCGCCAGCACGGCGGCCGCCAGCAGGATGACAAGTCCTGCGGCGATTTTCGAGGCTATGTTGCGTCCTTTTCCGGCCATATTGAAACAATCAACAAAAATAAGAAATATTTCGTAAATTTGCGGCCATATAATCATCGATATGGCAGATATAATTCTGGGAATCGAATCCTCGTGCGACGACACCTCCGCTGCCGTGATCCGCGACGGGGTGCTGCTCAGCAACGTAATCGCATCGCAGGAGGTCCACAGGGCGTTCGGCGGAGTCGTGCCCGAACTCGCGTCCCGTGCGCACGAACTCAACATCGTGCCGGTGGTGAGCGAGGCCCTCTCGCGCGCCGGCGTGACCCCCGGAGAACTCACGGCAATCGCATTCACCCGCGGCCCGGGTCTGCTGGGCTCGCTGCTGGTGGGTACTTCCTTCGCCAAGTCTCTGGGCGTCGCTCTGGGCATCCCCATCGTCGAGGTGAACCACCTCCAGGGCCATATCCTCGCCAATTTCGTGCGGCAGCCGGACAAGCCCGTGCGCGAGCCTGCGTTCCCGTACCTGTGCCTGCTGGTCAGCGGCGGCAACTCCCAGATAGTGCGGGTCGACGACCCCCTTCACTTCGAAATCCTGGGCCAGACCATCGACGACGCTGTGGGCGAGGCCTTCGATAAATGCTCCAAGATGATGGGCCTGGGCTATCCGGGCGGCCCGATAATCGACAAACTGGCGAAACAGGGCGACCCCTCGCGTTTCAAGTTTGCAAAACCCCGCATCCCAGGTCTGGACTACAGTTTCAGCGGCATCAAGACCTCGCTGCTGTACTTCGTGCGCGACGAGATGGCCAAGGACCCCGACTTCATGGAAAAGAACAAGGAGGACATCTGCGCCTCGTTCCAGAAGACGCTGATCGACATCCTGATGGACAAGCTCGTCAAGGCCGCGAAGCAGACCGGCATACGCGAGATTACGATCGGCGGCGGCGTTTCCGCCAACAGCGGCCTGCGCTCCCGCATCGAAGCCGAGGGCGCGAAACGCGGCTGGAACACCTACCTGCCCGAATTCAAGTTCACGACCGACAATGCCGCGATGATAGCCATCGCCGGTTACTACCATTACCTTGCCGGCGAGCGCACCCCGCTGGATGTCGCGCCCGTATCGCGCGCCGCTGAATTCTAAGCCCGTATGAAAGAGTTCGAGATAGTCTGTCCGCTGGGGCGCGAACCGCGCCTGAAGGAGATCGAAGCCAAGGCCGGCGGCCTGAAGTGGGCGCTGCGCAAGCGCTCGATAGATTCCCGCAAGGACCCCGTATGGCGCTACCGCTATGCAGCCTGGGAGCCGGACGAGAGTCCCGATGAATACATTGCTCCCGAATACAGGGACGTGCGCGGAGCCGAGCCGGTTATTGTGGTCGGCTCGGGCCCCGCCGGGATGTTCGCGGCGCTCGAATGCCTGGTTCACGGCCGGCGCCCGATAGTGCTGGAGCGCGGCAAGGACGTGCATTCCCGCAAATTCGACATGGCCGCACTCTCGCGTGAGGGGGTCGTCAATCCTGAATCCAATTATTGCTTCGGCGAAGGCGGTGCAGGCGCTTTCTCGGACGGCAAACTCTATACACGGTCCTCCAAGAGGGGGGACAACCGCGACGTGCTGTACCCGCTGGTGCAGTTCGGAGCTTCGCGCGACATCCTGGTCGACGCGCATCCCCACATAGGCTCGGACAAACTGCCCGTAATCGTCGAGAATATCCGCAAGTGCGTCACTTTGCACGGCGGTTCCTATCATTTCGGCGCCCGCGTGACGGGAATTTCCCGGCTCGATGACGGCTCTCTGGCGGTCACCTGCGCGGACGGCCGCAAGTTCGAGGCCCCCTCTGTAATCCTTGCCACGGGCCATTCCGCCCGCGATATATATGAAATGCTGCGCGCTTCCGGCGGCCCGCTCGAGGCCAAGGGCTTCGCGCTCGGCGTGAGGGTCGAGCACCCGCAGGAGAAAATCAACTGGTGCCAGTATCACGGGCAGTGGAAGCCCGGGGTGCCCGCCGCCGAATATTCGTTCGTCGAGCAGGTGGACGGCAGGGGAGTGTTCTCGTTCTGTATGTGCCCCGGAGGCATACTGGTGCCTTCTTCGACCGAGCCCGGCACCGTGGTGCTGAACGGTATGTCCAATTCCGGGCGCAGCGGCAAGTTCGCCAACGCCGGCGTCGTGGTCCAGATTGAACCCGAGGACGTGCCCGGTGACGACCCCTTCCGCCTGATGGACTTCCAGCGTGGCGTCGAGCGCGCCATGTTCGACTGGTGCGAGAAGGCCCGCATCGAGTACGCCCGTCCGCACAGGCACGACAAGGACGAGCAGAAGCCGTCGGACAACCCGATGGCCGCCCCCGCCCAGCGTATGGAGGATTTCTGCCTGGGCAAGATGAGCAAGAAGATGCCCGAGACTTCGTATCATCCGGGCGTGATCTCCGCGCCACTGCACGAACTGCTGCCGCCGATCGTGGCCACGCGCTTGCAGAAGGTCTTCCCGCGCGTCAAAATGCGCAACTACTACACGAATGCCGCTCTGCTGCTGGGAGTCGAGTCCCGCACTTCGAGCCCCGTCCGCATCCCGCGCGACCCCGCCACTTTGCAGTATCCTGCGATCCCGGGGCTGTACCCCTGCGGCGAGGGAGCCGGATATTCCGGCGGAATCGTATCCAGCGCAATCGACGGTATACGCTGTGCCCGGGCGGCCTGCGGAATAATTGAAACCGAAGAATGAAATCCGACATAGTCATAATCGGCGGCGGCGCATCCGGGCTGATGGCGGCATACAGCGCGGGCCGGCGGGCTGTCGCCCTCGGCAAGGCCTTGAGCATCACCGTCCTGGAAAAGATGCCGCGGCCCGCGCGCAAGATAATGATCACCGGCAAGGGCCGGTGCAATTTCACAAACGTCAAGAGTTGGAACGACTTCAGCGGTCATATACGCTCGAAGGCGAATTTCGTCAAGTCCGCGTTCTATGCCCTGCCTCCCACGGATATCGTCGATTTTTTCGAGAGTTTCGGGATGGCGACCGTCGTCGAGAGGGGAGACCGCGCTTTTCCGGCGTCCTACCACGCTTCGGACGTGGTGGATACGCTCGTCAGCGCTTGCCGGAGCGTCGGGGTGCGCATCGAGACGGAGTTCGAGGTGTGCGGCATTTCGCATTCGGATTCCGGCTTTGAGGTCTGCTCCTCGGACGGGCGCAAATACTTGTGCTCCAAACTGATAATCGCCACCGGGGGGCTCAGCTATCCCGGCACCGGCAGCACCGGAGACGGACTGCGCTGGGCTTCCGGCTTGGGACATACGGTGACCCCGCTTTTCCCTTCGCTCACGGCGCTCGTGCCGCTCGGGTACAAGGATTCGGAGCGTGTCGTTTCTTCCTTCAAATATCATATCGACCGCTCCTCGCCTCTGTCCGAACTCGGTTCCAAGTTGTGCGGCGTGTCGCTGAAGAACGTCGGCGTGCAGCTTGTCGTGGAGGGTACAGTCGCAGGGAGTGAATTCGGCGACATCGATTTCACGGACGGCGGCATCGAGGGGCCTGTCGGCTTCCAGCTCAGCCGCAAGGCTGTCAAGAGTCTGGTGAACGGATCGCGCGTGTCGCTCGCTTTGGATCTCAAGCCCGGCGTGTCGCTCACCGAAGTGACGGAGCGGGTGAAGAGTTTGTGGCAGGAGGTGGACAGGGATCCCCGCTCCCGCGGCCTTCGCGAGAAGGAGAAATGCCGCATCCTGTTGGGCAAGTTGATGCCCTGGGACCTGATCCCGGGATTCGTTGCCGCCAATCCTTCCATCATTACCCTGGAGCGCCGCGGTCGCGCGGATTCGAAGGTCTGGATAAACCTCGTGAGCATCGCCAAGGCTTTGAAAGAGTGGAAGTTCGATATTGCCGGGTTTGTGGGTTGGGAGAGGGCCGTGGTGACCGCCGGAGGTGTCAGTACCGACGAAGTGATCGCCAAGACTATGGAGTCGCGTCTCGTGAGGGGGCTGTATTTCTGCGGCGAGGTCCTGGACGTGGATTCCGACACCGGAGGATACAATCTGCAGACCGCTTTCTCGACCGGCGCGCTGGCGGGATCTTCCGCCGCCGGGGCTGCTTGAGGCGGATTTGCCGCCGGGGCGTTCTGAGGGCTGTTTTTGCCGGTCGAGGCTTCCTGCTTTCCGGTCCGGGCACGAAAAAAGGGAAAGCTTGGCACATCGCACCGCTACGACCTCATACCCTTGCTTCCTTCCGGTCCTGGGGGAATTTTGAGGGAGCTGGTCGTGTACGACTTTCCC
>R04__coassemble_290_pt1 | contig 19009 bp, 13 predicted proteins | sample R04__metabat2_low_PE_037 | metagenome-assembled genome bin R04
TGGGAAGGGCCTTCGGCGTGGCCGCAATATTAAGGGAATTTTTAAAAAATTCGCCGGGTTCAAATTTAAAATCATAATTAGTGTTAAATTTGCAGGCAGAATATTCTCTTTGTATGGACAAGATAGATAACGCTTGGCAGCCCTCTCAGCCCTCTTACCTTACTCCACAGGTAAAGGTCGTGACTTTGAATGCGCGCCATTCAATTCTGCTGGACATTTCCAACAGCAACCTGAACGAACAGGTCGGCGTCGCCGACGGCTTCGGTGACGACTTCTGGGGTTAAAAATCAATCGAGATGAAAAAGGCATTCCTATGTATTTCTTCTGCGGCGCTGCTGTTCGCGGCCTGCAGCCGGATCGAGATAGAGCGGATCGAACCCGAAACCCCGACCGTCACCCTCACCGCCACGCTCGAGAGCGAGGCCACCAAGACCTACCTCGACGGCAGCAAATACGTCTGCTGGGCCGACGGCGACGAGGTCTGGATCAACGGAGCAACATACACCGTCAGCGTGAGCGGCGACAAGGTGACCATCGCGGGCGTCACAGCGGCAGAGCACTACGCCTGCGTGTATCCTGCAAGCGCAGTGTCCAGTTACAGCGGATCGAAAATCAAATTTACCCTCCCGTCCACCCAGACCATCACCTACGACTCCGCGGGCAGGCAGATCCTGACCCTTCCTATGGCAGCCTACGGCGACGGCTCCTCCCCTCTTGAATTCAAGAACCTCTGCGGCCTTGTGGGCGTGACGGTAAGCAATACCGACAAAGAGGCCGGCCTTAAGCCGACCGGCATCAAAATCTCCACCAGCGACGGGCCCTCCTGGACGGCCTCTCTGTACGGAACCACCGGCAGCGCCCGCGACCTCTCCGACGGCAGCAACATCGACAGCTCGGACAACGGCTGGGCGATTCTTGCCAGCAATATCGGCAACAGCGGCGACAGGACCGAGCTCGAGGTCAACATCAGCGACGGTTACGCCATTGCAAAGGGCGGCAGCGTCACATACTATGTAACAGTGCCCGTCATCGACAACGGCACCCGGAGCAAGATTTCCGTGGAAATGTCCGCCACACTCGGCGGCAAAAACTACATCTTCAGCAAGAAGACCACCTCGAGCACGAAGGTCATCGGCCGGAACCAGCTGGGCACGATCCCCGTCTCCTCCTCGCTCTTCTACGAAATCAAGACCTCCGGCACCGACTGGAACGGCTCCGGCACGGCCTCCGACCCCTACCAGATCAGCTGCCTTGATCATTGGAACCAGATGGCTACAATGGCATATTCCGAGGGCGGCGTGACCGGAAAGTACTTCATGCAGGTGTGCGACATAGATTGCGGAGGCGGTTCCCTCAAGCCTGCAGGCGCATATGTCGGTGTACAAACTGGCTCTTGGAGCAGTACATACACAGAGCGCCCGTTCGACGCAGTCTATGACGGCAAGGGGCATACCCTTTCCAATTTTACGCTGCAATGGCCGGACTTTGCTGATATTCTTGGTGTATCCAGCGAGTATTATAATTACACTATGGGGCTGTTCCCTTATGTCAAGAACGGCACGATCAAAAACCTGACCGTATCCTACAGCCCCACCGTCTCATCGTCAGGCGCCGATTACAAGGGAGGCATTGTAGGGTATGCGGCGGAGGCATCGGTGCTGAGCAATCTCACCTTCAGCGGCACCCTGACTGACAATTGCTCAACTTCAGGCACATACTATGTGGGCTGCATAGCCGGGGGAATCGAATCCGAAAGCGGCACTTACGACGCCTTGACATTTGACGGTACCCTCAATGAAAACGCACGCAGTACGATAGCCGGTGGCGTAGCGGGTTATGTCAAAGCACCTGAGGCCAGCGGCTTCAAGTCCACTTCAAACTCCAAAATCAATGTCACTGCAATCAGCTCTTTAGGAGGGATCGTCGGAATATTTGAAGAAGCGGAAAAAGTGCGTGATTTTACCTTCGGTGGCACCATAGAGGGTACAACACTTAGCTTTGGCGGACTCCGTGTAGGAGGCATATTCGGCACGTTTGACATAAACGATTCGGAAAGCGTGTCCATTTCAAACCTCCAGACTTCCGACGGCGCAAAGATAGATTTTACCAGAACCGGATCTGATGGAACTTGCGGCGTCGGAGGCATTGCCGGCGAGATAACCGGTCAGATGAAATTGAGCGGATACATTGTCAACAGGGCGACCATAAATTTTGTCGGCGCCAATACTTCATATGCCGGAGGAATCGCCGCATACGCGGATCTGGACAACACGACGACCTCTCTGTCAAACCTGACAAATACCGCTAATGTCACCATCTCGGGATCTAACGTGGGGCACAGTTACGCCGGCGGCCTGTTCGGCTACTTCTCGGCCTCTGGCAGCGCAGACTATGAATTTGCCGACTGCTCCAACAGCGGCAATATATCCACCACTTCTGATGGAGCCGCCGAGGCCGGCGGCCTGTTCGGAAATCTCAACGGATACATCGTCCGCGTGAACAAGTTCCGCAATACCGGAGCCATCAGCGCCACCTCAACCGATTCCTATGCCTATGCCGGAGGATTGGTCGGAAGCGACGAAGACGGGGCCCACCAGTGCATCCTTGCTCTCCACAACAGCGAGAACCGCGCAAGTGTAGTCGCCTCGGGCAGCAGTTCCGACACCGCCGCCGGCGGCCTCGTCGGCTATCAGGATTCCGACGGATACGGCAGCGAGCACCCCTGCATAATCAACTGCTGCAACCGCGGCACGGTTCGCGCCGGCGGCAAAAATATCTATATTGGCGGACTCATCGGCTTCTGCTACAAGGATTATACGACCATCGGCGCGTCCTTTGCCGTAGCGGACCTGGCATATCTCGGAAACACTTTCAGCAACCTGTATTACGGAGGAATAAGCGGCCATGAGTATACCCATGTTAACAACTGGTGGAAACTCGTCACCGGAACCTTGTCCGATGCAACGCGCCTCTCGCCCTCGTACGCATATCCCGACGCCGGAACGCATTATCAGGCTACGGAGAATGTCTCCGGCCTCGTGAGCAACCTTAACGGAGCCTGGAGCAGCGCCACAAGCGCCGTCAGCGGCAGCGTCCCTTCCGGCTACAGCCCTTCGCAGGTCACCTGGAAAGTGGACGGCGACTACCCTGCACTGGACTTTTAAAACTGAGTCCGTATCCAGCCCCGCCCTAAAAGCCGCCCGGCAACCGTATCATATTTTGCAAATTATTGATACATTTGCGAAATATGAAAAAGAACACCTCATCGCCCTGGATCGAGCTCATCACTCACGACGACAGCCGCCAGCACATGCAGTTCGTCTGCGTATTCATCATAATGGCGTTCATCTCCACCTTCATGACGGTGATGAACTTCTTCACGGGATGGACCGGCGCCCTGATGCAGTCCACGCTGATCTTTGCGGTGCTGAACATCATCAACGCCGGACTCGAATATTTCGGAGGTGACAAATTAAGGTTGATCTCCAGGACTCTGTTCGCCGTCGAGATCGTCGTGCTGTTCACCTTCTTCGTGCTCAACGGCCAGCCGAAGGGCTTCAGCACGCTTTGGGCGGCGCTTCTGCCCACCTGCGGCCTTCTGCTCTACAAAGGCAAGATCGGCTCGCTTATCTCAGGCATCCAGTTCGTGATACTCGCATTCCTGTTCTGGTTCCCGGCCGGCCAGGACCTGCTGCTGCACCCAGAGGTCTACACCGACGTGTTCATGATGCGCTTCCCGGTGCTGTACGCGGCCTTCTTCGTGGTCGGACTCTTCTTCGAGATGGTCCGCCACTACACCCAGAAGGAACTTACCACGGCCCGCGACCGCTACAAGGACACCAGCCTTAAGATAATGCACGTGCTCGCCGACGGATTCCCCGCCGTGTTCAGCGTCGACTTCGACACCGACTCCATCGACGTCTACTCGGGCCGTGAGTATTTCGACCGCTCGCTTGCCGAAATGCCCTTCTCGAAGTCCAAGATCGTCTATCGCGACACCGTCGTGACCGAAGACTACCGCGAAATCTTCGACCAGTTCTTCTCGGACGACAACATCCGCCGCTCGCTCAGGGAAGACCGTTCGCCGGCCCTGACTTACGCCGCCATCCTGAACGGCAAGGAGCATTACCTGCAGGCGAAACTCGTCAAGGTGCCCGAAGACGAAGGCGAAATCCACCAGATGATCGTCGCTTTCTCCGATGTTGACGCCTACGTGCGCGAGCAGGAGAGGACCCAGCAGGAACTCCGCGTCCAGCGCCTCAAGGCCGAAGCGGCCAGCAAGGCCAAGACCGACTTCCTGTTCAATATGAGCCACGACGTACGCACCCCGATGAACGCCATAATCGGATTCACCAACATGGCCCTCAAGGACGCCGGAGACCCCGCCAAAGTCCGCGAAAGCCTGGACAAGGTGCAGCTGTCGGGCAATATGCTGCTCACTCTGATCAACGACATCCTGGACATGAGCCGCATCGAGAGCGGCAAGGTGACGGTCAACGAGTCCAGAGTCGACCTGGGCGGCATATTCGAGGACATCCGTTCGGTGATGGAGAGTTCGGCCGCGGCCAAGGGCATCAGCATCAGCTTCGAGTGCAGCGGAATCCTCAACAGGCACGTCTGGGCGGACGCACCGCGCATCAGCCGCATAATGGTGAACCTGATTTCCAATGCCATCAAGTACACCGAGAGCGGCGGCAGAGTGCTGGTGACCTGCACCCAGGTAGGGGAAGCCGCGCAGGGCGTCGGGACCTACCGCTTCACCGTCAAGGACAACGGCATCGGCATGAGCGAGGAGTTCCAGAAGCAGATGTTCGAGGAATTCGCGCGCGAGGAAAATTCGAACACCCGCGGCATCCAGGGCACCGGTCTGGGGCTGCCGCTGGCCAAGAGCCTGACCGAGATAATGGGCGGCCGCATCGCCTGCGAGAGCAAGCAGGGCATAGGCTCCACCTTCAAGATAACCCTGCCCCTGAGGATTCAGAAAGATGACGAAATCATAGCGACCGACACCTCCGACGGGCGCGGCGTCAGCGCAGACTTGAGCGGCCGCAGGGTCCTGCTGGTCGAAGACAACGAGCTGAACAGCGAAATTGCCGCCTGCCTGCTCGAAGACAAGGGTATGCTGGTCGAGTGCGCGATGAACGGCAAGGAAGCCGTGCGTATGGTCTACGACAAGGGCGCCGACTACTACGACGTCATCCTGATGGACATCCAGATGCCGGTTATGGACGGCTATGAGGCCACAAGGCAGATCCGCGAGCTGTATCACGACGCGGCGATTCCCATCATAGCGCTGTCGGCGAACGCATTCGAGGAGGACAGGCGGAAATCAGCCGAAGCCGGTATGGACGCCCACGTATCCAAGCCCATCGACAGCGCCGAACTGTTCAGCACGATGTCCATGTTCCTGCAGAAAGAGAGTTGAGAAAAGGATGAAGAAGACCAGAAACATAATAGTGATCTCGCTGCTGGCGGGTCTGTGCTTCGCTATACTCGTGGCACTGGCAGTGGTGTACGTGCACCTGCACGACAGCAAGGAAAATGAGCGGAGTCTGTCCGCCGAGCGCGAAAAGTGCATCGAAATAGTCACGCTGCTGCGGGACGGCAGCGCCGAACTGGGCGACCGGGCCTGGAATTACGTACTGACCCGCGACACCGCCAGCCTGGCCGCTTTCCGCCGTGAGGCCGATCAGGTCAGGCGCTGCGAACGCGCCTCGCAGCTGCTTAAGTCAGTGGAGGGGCACTTCCTCTATAAAAAGCAGCTGGAAGAATCTTTCCTGGCGGCAGAAGAACTGAAAGCCCTGGAAATTGAAGCCGTCGCGCTCCAGGACAAGAACGCCGCTGTCCGCATCCTCTCGGGCGAGGAGTTCCGTGACGGGGACAGGCGGGTGCGCGAGGGCATCGCGCAATTCAATGCCAACGTAATCGACGAGCAGACCGCCGCTCTGAAGGAAATCTCGGCCGGAATCGACAAGTATCTCAAGGCCCTGATAGCAATCTCCGTCCTGTTCGCCGCCCTGTATATCGTGCTGGCGCTGATAATCGCCCGCAACCGCCGCAACTCGCGCCTGGACAACGCCGTCATCACCGGCCTCACCGAGCAGTACGACTGCGTGATGTATGTCAACAATATGGGAGACTCGCGCGCTGACGCGTCGAAACTTTTCCGCAACGACGACTCGCTCACGGGTGCCATCCCCGGATGGAACGGCAACATATCGTTCAAGCGGCGCCTTCAGCTGATGGCCGACCACCTTGTCCATCCCGACGACAAGGCGAAGTTCCTGGAGCAGACACGCAGCGGCCTGGTGTTCGGCAAGCTCGAAGAAGGCGAAGAGTACGACGTCGCCTTCCGCGTCAAGGTCCTCGACGACATCCACTACTACAGGATGATCTTTGTCGCCGACCGCGAATACGACTCCGACTCCGCCGGCAAGATCCTGGGCATCTGCGTCGGCATCATCAACACCGACGCCATAGTCAAGATGGAGGAGGAGCGCAGATCAGCGGTCGAGACGGCCCAGAAGCTCGAGGAAGCCGGCAAGCTCAAGAGCATGTTCGTCCAGAACATCAGCCACGACATCCGCACGCCGCTCAACGCCATCGTCGGCTATTCGCAGCTGCTGGCAATGCCGGATATGTACCTCTCGGACGAGGAAAAGGCCGAATTCGGCGAATACGTCAACACCAACGCCGAAATCCTCACGATGCTCGTGGACGACGTGCTCGAGATGGGCGACATCGAGAGCGGCAACGTCAAGATCGAGGCCGTCGACGTCGACTGCGAGTCAATCTGCAAGAAATCCATCCAGAGTTCCCGCTTCAGGGCTCAGCCGGGAGTCAAGATGCACTACACCAGCGACGCTCCCGAAGGATACACGGTCCACACCGACCCCAGGCGCGTGCAGCAGATCCTCACGAACTTCCTGTCGAACGCCTGCAAGCACACCGAGCAGGGCGAAATCCGCCTGGACTGCAGCACGAAGGAGAATCCGGGATATGTGACCTTCTCGGTCACCGACACCGGATGCGGCGTACCCGAAGATATGGCGGACGACATATTCAACCGCTTCGCCTCGCTCGACCGCCTGGTGGGCGGCCACGGCCTGGGCCTCAACATCTGCCTGGACCTCTCGAAGAGGCTCGGAGGCAGGGTCAGCCTGGACAAGAAATACAAGAACGGAGCGCGCTTCGTTCTCGAGATTCCCGCATAATGGAGTTCCCTACTCCCCTTTTCTGAGGGGAAGAATCAGACAGAACCGGGCGCCTTTTGTGTAAGAGGTGTCCAGTGACACGTCGCCGCCCAGACGCTGCGACAGGTTTCGGCAGATGTTCAGTCCAAGGCCGTGGCCGCCGATGATGCGGTCGGCGCTCGAAAAGCGCTCGAAGATATCCTGCTTGATCTCTTCGTCCACCCCGGTTCCGGTGTCGGCGACCGAATAGGTCACGCTGCCGGGATTCTCGGTCAGGGAGCAATGCAGATGGATTTCACCCTCGGTGGTGTGCTTGCAGGCGTTGCTCAGGAAATTGGTCAATATCTGCTGGACGCGGCGCTTGTCGGTCGTGAAGGTGTAGTCCAGTTCGACCTCGCTGGTCCAGTACATCTTGACGCCCGGCACTACGCGCATCCTCGAACACTGGACGCACTTGTTGCAGATTTCGTTGCAGGAGCATTCGCCGAGGTCGATGTGGACGACGTTGTTTTCGATGTCCGAGAGTTCGAGGATGTCGTCCACGAGCATCGTCAGCATATCGGCGCTGTCCAGCATATATTCGCAGAATTCGGCCTTCTCTTCGTCGGAAAGATACATGTCCGGCATCGCCAGGAGCCTGGAGTAGCCCACGATGGCGTTCAGGGGGGTGCGGATGTCGTGGCTGATGTTCTGGACGAACATCGACTTCATCCGGCTGGCCTCGCGCGCCTTTTCCATCTCGGAGTTGTCGGAAGCCTTGACTAGTTTCTCAACCAGCCAGACAATCAGGGCGAAGGTCCCCAAAGTCACGAACGCAAAGAAAAGCAGCGAAGCCGAACTGACGGATTCGCCGGCGTTGAGCCTCAGGAGCCACACCACCTCGTGCACTATGCTGGTGACGCAGAGCAGGGCGAGCAGCAACAGGGCGAGGTGACGGTATGTTTTCTTTCCGGTCTTCATTTCGAGACCAAATATACATAAAATTTTTTTGAGAATGCTGAATTATGCTTATATTTGTATTTAATATCGGCCGGTAGCCGATTAGATTAGATTAGATTAGATTATGGCTGATCCGTTCTCCCCCCAGGGCATTGTCGCCTCGCAGTACAAAGTGATGGTTCTCGACGACATTCCCGTTAATACACGCTTGCTTGAAAAAATCCTCGAGAAGGAAGGCTTCCAGCTGTTCATATTCAACAACAGCATCCAGGCTCTTGACGCCATCCAGCGCATTCACCCCGATATCCTGCTGCTGGATATGATGATGCCCGGCATCGACGGTCCCACCTTCCTCAAGAACATACGCAGCAGCGACGCCTTCGATTCTACCCGAGTGATTATGGTGACCGCCGTAAGCGAGGCCGAGGAAATGGCCAAAATGGCCGACATCGGCGCCAACGGCTACGTGACCAAGCCCATCAACGCCCGCACTCTGGTAAACACCATCTACGAACAGATCCAACAACTTCATAAATAAGCCTATGACGCGTCTTAAAGCAGGGCTGCTCGCAGTCCTGACAGCAGTCGCGCTCGGCTCCGTATCCTGTATGAACAGGCTCACGTCCGAGCAGTTCGAGCAGAACAAGACACGGCCCGAACAATACTTCGAGTTCAACACCATAACACCTGTCCAGGCCAGCCTGGACTATGGTGTTTTTTGTTCGCGCGCGCTTGTACGCATATACGCGAAGGACCCTATCCTCCAGCGTGACGGCGAGTCCGTGCTGGACGAAAGCCTGATGCCCATACACCAGCAGTTCACCGATTCGCAGGGCCGCATCGAGTCCACGGTCGGCCTCCCCGGTCACTCGAGCGCAGGAGTCTGGATATACAGCGACGCGATGTGCATGCCCCGCTGCGAGTACTGCGAGGTCGACGAGGGCTACATTTACAATTTCCGCGAAGGGGACATCGTGGATACCAAGGCCGGAGCAAGCGTTCGCGCGGTGTCCGAGAACCCCTATGCCTACAAGTTGACCGGTAACGACGGGTTCAACACCATCGTCTCGTGGAGCGACGCCCACGGCAAGATAACCGATTACAACGGCATCGTCAGCACCGGCGACCTCACGAGCGCACAGCTCTCGGCCATCAAGTCCGCAGTCTGGAACGGCAAGTCCAGCAAGCCCTCGGGCCTGGACAACAGCCAGTACGTCCTCAGCAGCACGGACCTTATCAACACCACCGTGCGCAGCGCATACCGCGACGACGACGGCAAGGCCGTGACTGTCGAATCCGCCGAAATCTTCCTCACCTTCGTCCAGGAGAGCGGATGGAACCGCAACGTCGTGGGCTATTATTTCTACCCTTCCGACGAAGTCCCCTCCTCGCCCGACAAGGTCAAGAAGTACATAATCCTGCCCAACGCCTCCATCTCCGGCAACGCCCCCTACGGCGAAAAAGGCTTCAACAACACCAACTACGGCACAGCCAACGCCCCCCTGACATCCAACACCAAGATTCAGCTCCTGTATGAGGACGGGGACGGCAACATGACCCCGTACTTCCCGCCCAAGACCACCATCGGCTACTTCATCATCGCAAACGGATGGACTAACGACGGTACCACCAAGGTCGAATCCGCCGCCACCACCAAGGCCGGCATCCGCACCTGTGGCGCCGACACCAAGGCGACCACCGAGAACATCACGCTGAAGGTCGGCGAGACGGAGAACGTCTCCGTATCAATACTGTATGCTTTGAGCAGCATCACCTGGGAGAGCTCCAACAGCAAGGTGGCCACGGTGACAGGATATTCCTCGACCGCCTCGATCCGCGCCGTGGCCGAAGGCAAGGCCACCATCACCGCGACCAGAAAGAAAAAGTCTGGCTCCGAGACCATCGGCACCTGGAACGTGACCGTCACAGGCGGCGGGACCGACACCCCGTCCTCCGGCACCTCGCTCAGCGGCTCGATCGACTTCAGCCAGACCATCCTGTACTCCAACCTCGAGTGGAACAGCGGGTCCTCCAGTTTCACCGCATTCAACGCCAGCGACTACGTGCTCTACGGCATCGAGGACGGCGGTGACAAGAGCTACGAAGACATCCTCTTCACCATCAGCGCCACTCCCAAGAAGTCCGTCATCGACCCCTTCAACCCCAACACGGTCGACGACGACATCACCGAAGACGAGAAGCTCACCGTCGGCCAGACCTCCTTCGCGACCTACTGCTTCGAGGACCTCTGGCCCAGCCTGGGCGACTACGACATGAACGACGTGATCGTCGAGCACCGCTGCGACGTGCTCTTCGACAACGACAACGACCTGAGCGAAGTGCGCGACGTGTTCACCGTCTGCAACGAATACGCATCGTCCGGCGAAAATGTCAGGGACGCCTTCGCAATCCGCATCCCCCTGGCCCAGAGGGGCGTGATGGAGATCCCCTCCGGCGCCGTCATCGAGGACGCGACCGGCTCGATAGTGCTCTTCGAGAACGCGCAGGACAACATCAACAAATCCTTCACGATCACACGCACCTTCGACAAGGGAGCCATCACCCTGGACCAGCTGACAGGCGGGCTCGACCTCGACCCGTACATCATCTGCGTGTACCCCATTGACATCGAGGAAGGCAGAACCTGGAGCAGCGACGACCGCCGCGAGGTCCACTTCCCCAAGAAGGACCCCACCTCCAAGATCGACTCCACCTTGATGAACAACAACTACGAGGCGTATTTTGTCGCGCGCGACAACAAGCACCCCTTCGCCATCAGCATCCCCCTGCCCGTCGCCCGCACCCGCGACGAAATCGCGCAGGCCAAGCAGGACGGCTCGATGTTCATCGTGGCCTCCGAGATGTTCTCGATAGACGGCCAGTACGCCACCTCCGGCCACTCCTACGCCGAATGGGTCGAATCCTGGGGCCTCGAGGCCACCGACTGGTACACCAAATACAAGACCAGCGACTCCTCCCAGACCGAGAGGGTAGAGATGAATAATTATCCAGAGTAGCGGCACAATGAAGAAAGTCTGTATCATACTGATTTCCCTGCTTTGCTCCTGTGTGGCCGCCTCTGCCCAGATCTCCGGAGCAAAAACCGTCCGGATGGACAGTACGATTATGAAACTCAACTCGATGACACTCGAGGATTACCGCTCAATCGTACTTCCGTCGCTCGATTCACTGTACTACAATGCGCTGTCGATGTCCAACGCCATCAAGTATTTCGAATCAGAACAGGAATACTACCGCAGGGAGGTGCTCACACAAAAGCGCAAGCCTCTTGACTGGATTCGCATCATCGGCACCTACAGCTACGGCAACACCGACATGGCTTCCATTACCCTAATGGAAACGACCTACCAGATCTGGAGCCAGAATACGAGCTCACAGCGCAATATGTACTACAACATCGGCGCATCCCTGATCATCCCTCTGGGCGACATATTCAACACCGGAAACAAAGTCAAACAGGCCCAAGCACAGGCAGAGCAGTTCGAGTACAAAAAACAGGAAACGCTCGATGGGCTCAAGGAACGCATAATCGACCTATATTGCACGATAGCCGAGCAGATAAACCTGCTTGAGAGCGCCTCAAAGCATATGGTTGTCGCCCAAGCTCAATACTCGCTGGCCGAGGCCGACTTCATCAACGGCAAATGCTCGTCTGAAGAGCTGTACCGCAGCCAAAGCTACGCCTCCGGAGCCGTCCAAACATACGAAAATACCAGGAAGGCCCTGAACACGGCTCTTCTGACCCTTGAAGTGATTTCTTGTACGCCCATCATATCAAAATAGGATTATGCATAATCTGCTTTATGTAATAAAGACGCTATACAAGAGGAAATGGCTGATTATCACCATCCCTCTGCTGACCGCCATAGCCGTTTACTTCATTCTGACCAGCCAGCCCAAGACTTATCGCTCCAGCACGACCGTCTACACCGGCATCGTGTCGGGCTATGACGTATTCTCCTCGACTGCGGGGGCCCATGACTGGATGACCGTCAATAACGCCGTCGACAACCTTATCAACATCGTCAAGGCTGAATCCACCCTTGAGGAAGTGTCCCTGCAACTGCTCGCCCGAAACCTCGTTCACCTCAACCCCGAGGCGGACAATGAATTTCTGACCGCATTCTCGTCCATCGATCTCCGGAACCAGATACCCGCCGACATATTCGAACTCGTGGTCGAGGGTGACGAAGCCCAGACCTACACGCACCTGCGTGAATACTACGAGGCTTCGAACGACAACTACCTCAAGCAAATGTTCCATTGGAACCACCGCCACTACTCGTTCAAGGCCCTCTCGAACATAGAAGTCGGCAGAATCGGCAACAGTGACATGATCAAGATTTCGTATGTCAACGACGACCAGTACATAGTCTACAATACGCTCCTTCTGGTGGTGGACGCTTTCATCGACCAGTATATGAAGATCCGCTACGAACAGACAAACGACGTGGTGGCATATTTCGAGAACGAACTCAAGATCATCAAGAGTGACCTCACGTCGATGGAGGACGCGCTCACGGACTACAACGTCTCACGCGGCATCATCAATTACCAGGAACAGACGCGAATGGTCGCCGAGCACGACCGCGATCTCGACGCCAAGATCGAGGAAGTGTCGCGCGAACTCGCCGGCGCGACCGAGAAGGTCAAGATGCTGGAAGAGAAGATGGGCCAGTCCGCCCAGATTTATTACAACAACGCCGCTTTCGTCGAGCAGCTCCACAACATCTCCTCTCTGTACACCAAGAGCAGCAAGGGCGAGGAGGAAGACACCGAGCGCAGCGCCGTTGAAGACCAGATCAGCGGCGAGACAGACAAACTCCGCAGGCTCATCCTCGACATGATCAGCAGCAAGTACTCAAAGGAGGGACTGGCAAGCGAAGATGTCGTCACCGAATGGTTAAACGCCCTGCTCACCCAGACGCGCGCAAAGGAGGAACTCGATGTCCTTCATAAAAGCAAGAAGGAACTCGCGCAGGAATTCAAGCGCTTCTCGCCCGTCGGCTCGTCAATCAAGCGCCAGAACCGCGAGATTGAGTTCTGCGAACAGAATTACATGTCCAACCTCCAGGGCCTCAACGAAGCAAAACTGCGCCAGAAAAATCTCCAGCTGACATCGGCCACGTTCCGCATCCTCACGCCGCCCACAGTTGCTCTCAGTCCCGAAAAGACCAAGAATGCATTCTACAGTGTGATAGCGTTCGCGCTGGTGCTTGCAATCCTTATCGTCTATATTATTCTGATTGAGATCTTCAACCGCAAGCCCTATGACAAGCAGGCCGCAGAAAAGATAATCGGCATCCCCGTGGTCGGCGCTCTTCACGAACTGGGTGGTACGGGCACTCTGGCAATGCAATGTGACGCCCTGGTCTACAATCAGTTGGGCAACGCTGTGCTGAATTTTCTCGACCGAAGCAAAATGACCAACATCATCAACGTCATAAGCATGGACAGCGGCGAGGGCAAGACAACCCTGTGCAACGCCCTGATGGAGCATTTCAAGAGAATCGACACCAAGCCTGTGTACATCTCGGCCGGCAAGGACTTCGAGATGGATGACAAATACTATCTTATGGCCTCCTCGATCTACGACTTCGGAATCAACGAAAACAACGCCGAGGCCCTCGCGGACGCCAACGTCATCATCCTTGAATATCCCCCGATCTCCACATCCTCATTCCCCGTCAAGTTGCTGGAATCAGCGGCGCTGACAATCCTCGTGGCGGACAGCCGCAAGGCCTGGAAGGATATGAGCAAGCTTGTGATGCGCCAGATAAGGCTCAACGACAAGAACGACAAGATCAGAGTCGTCATCAACCGCACCGACAAGGACACCGTCGGCACGTTCACCGGAATGCTGCCTCCGTACTCGCTCAGGCACAGAATCCACTACACGATGTGGAATCTCGGGAACAACACTGACGATGGACGGCGCAGCTAAAGTATTCTTCCCGCTGGCAATAGCCTCCAGCATTGCTGTCGCGATCTGTGTCGTGACGGGCAACGTGCTGGCGGCGGCGTGCATAACCTTCGTGCCGCTGGTCATCATCGTGATGTGCGCGGCACTTGTAAACAGGATATATGCCTTCCTGCTGCTTTTTGCAGTAAACTACTTCATTCCGGTACTGTCCAACTACACTAACGGACAGACCTGGGGCATCCTGATGGATGCGACGATCGTTTTCAACATCCTGGCGATCGTGACAAGTTTCCTCTCGGACACGAAGCATCTGCACAACGTGTCCAAGTCGCTGCTGGCGGTGCTCCTGATATGGGCTTTCTACTGCCTGAGCGAAATCCTCAACCCCAGAATGACAGACTACAATGCCTGGGTGTCTTCGATACGCAGCATGGCCCTCTATTTCATCATGATCACCGTTCTGGTCCAGCTGTCGGTCAAGGACTTCCACGACGTCAGGCTGATACTTGTCGTCTGGGCAGTGCTGATACTGGCCTCGTTTGCCAAGGTGGTGTATCAGCAGCTGGTCGGATGGACCACCGGAGACTTATTCTTCCTGAACGTGATGGACGGCAAGAGGACGCATATAATATACTACGGCACGCGCTACTTCTCGTTCTTCTCGGACGCAGCCAACTACGGCGGAAGCATGGGGATGTCGATGGTCGTGTTTCTGGCCGCAGGCATGCACACAAAGGGGGTCTGGAAAAAGGCATTCTACTGGCTGGTCGCAGCAGCCGCATGCTACGGGATGTTTGTATCCGGCACCCGAAGCGCCCTCGTGGTGCCCGTGGCAGGCATTCTGGTATATCTGGCACTCGTTCGGGAATGGAAGAAGATGATACCGATCGCACTGCTCCTCGCCCTGGCCATAAGCCTGCTGGCATTCACCACCATAGGCCAGAGTTTAGCCGCCATACGCCGGGCAAGGACCATTTTCGACCACCAGGAAGACCTCTCATACCAGATACGAAAGGAGAATCAGGCCAAGCTGCGCGAGCTGATGGAGGAACTGCCGATGGGCAACAGCCTGGGTATGAGTGCCGGACGCGCGAAGAACTACGGCGACTACTCGGCCCTGACCGAGATTCCCACCGACTCCTGGTTCGTCCAGATCTGGGTCGAGACCGGAGTCATCGGGCAGATTATCTATTTCCTTATGATGGGGTTCATATTCATCAAGGGAGCGATCATAATATTCTTCAGGCTCAAGAAGCCCGAGATAAGGGGCATCTGCGCCGGAATGCTGGCCGGCGTCGCGGGGCTGTTCTTGATGTCTTCCAACAACGAGGTCTTCTCGCAGTTCCCGAACGGCGTGATAGTGTACACGCTCATTGCCCTCGTATTCATGTCGGAAAAACTGGAAAAGATAGAGGATGATATCGATAATAACGGTAAATTACAACGGGTTTGAGGTGACCTGCGCGATGCTCGAGTCGCTCAAGGCCCACGTGCATTCCTGCGAGTGGGAGGTGATTGTCGTCGACAACGCATCCAAACGCGACGAGGCGGCAATGCTTCGCGAGCGCTACCCGTGGGCCAAGGTCGTCCGCAGCGAAGAGAATCTGGGCTTTGCCGGAGGCAACAATCTTGCGCTCCCCTACGCCACGGGCGAATATCTGTACTTCATCAACAATGACACGGAGGTCAAAACAGACTGTCTGAATGAACTCTGCAACGCTCTGGACGCAAATCCCAGGGCCGGTATGGTCTGCCCGAAAGTGTATTTCTTCGACAGCCCCCTCACAATCCAGTTCGCCGGCTACACTGATCTTGACGGCTTCCGGATGCACAATCGGATGATAGGTTACGGCTGCACGGACGACGGCAGTTTCGACGTTCCGGGCACCACCGCTTTTCCCCTTGGCGCCGCGATGATGGTCAAGCGCGAAGCCTTGGAAGACGTCGGTCCTATGGCGGAATGCTACTTCCTGTACTACGAAGAACTCGACTGGGGAGCGGCATTCAGGCGCAAGGGCTGGGATATTCTCTACGAACCCGGATCCTGTATCTACCATAAGGACAGCCTGACTACAGGCAAGGAAAGTCCCCTGTCCACTTTCTATTTGCTGCGAGGCCGCCAGATTTATGCATACCGCAACTTCAGCGGATTTACCAGAATCGCAGCGATACTGTTCACCCGCTGGCTGGCGGTACCCAAGCGTGCGTTCAAGGCATTGCTGAAAGGCAACGCCGCGGTGGCAAAGGCCGCATTCAAAGCAAATTGCGGATTCGTCAAACTCGTCAAAGGCAAACAAATATGATACTTGACATCATAAGCTGGATTCTGGTGGTGCTGCTCGGCATACCGACGTTGTACCTGTTTGCGTACGCAGTGGCATCGAAGTTCTTCCGCAGCCGCAAAACGGCGGCAAGCCCGAGGACACGCAGTTACGTGATAGTGATTCCGGCATACAAGAGCGATAAATTCATATTTGACACCGCCAAGGCGGCTATCGGACAAGACTACCCTGCCGGCAAATTCCGCGTGCTCGTGGCCGCTGACACGATGAGCGACGCCTCGCTCGAGCCGCTTGGGGGAATCGGGGCAGAGCACATCAAGGTGAGTTTCGAGAACAGCAGCAAGATCAAGTCCCTGCGCAAGGCTATGGAGCATCTGGGGGGAGACGCAGCGGACGAGATAGTGATCCTTGATTCCGACAACATCATTGGTCCCGATTTCTTAAGCAAAGTCGACGAACTGGTCGAAGCAGGAGCGGTCGCCATCCAGGCGCACAGAACCGCAAAGAACACTGACACTCCCGTCGCAGTCATCGATGCGGCCGCGGAAGAAATCAACAATTCAATTTTCCGCAAAGGCCATTGCGCACTTGGCATCAGTTCCGCGCTCATAGGCTCGGGGATGATATTCCCCTACCGCTGGTTCTACGACAACATCGGCGCCATCGAGACCTCTGCAGAAGACAAGGAAATCGAACTTGCCCTTCTTGGCCAGGGTATCTATGTCGATTACGCGGCGCACATCCCCGTTCTGGACGAGAAGACCCGCACAGCCGCCAACTACAAGGGCCAAAGACGCCGCTGGCAGGCATCCAGCTTCTATATGCTCAACTACGCCGCAAAGGGGCTCGGCACGGCCAAAGACAGAATCGGCTATCTGGACAAGATGTTCCAGTGGTGCATTCCATCGAGGATGATACTGCTGGCGATTGTGCCGGTTCTGGCGATTGCAGCGACACTTGCCGGCGCCTCTGGCATCATCGTCTGGTGGAGCACGGTCGCTGTTCTGATAGCCGCGAATATGATTGCACTGCCCTGCTCGATGTATAATCTCAATTTGCTAAAATCCCTGGTTCAACTCCCTGTGCTCGCGGCAATTAGTATCGGCAATATGTTCCACCTGGGCGGCACCAAAGACACATTCATCCACACAGAACACTGATATATGTCCGGATTCATAGAAAAACTGAAGCAGAACCCCAAACTCAAGAATGCCGTACTTTTCTGCCTGGCATCAAGGATACACCCGCGTCCCCGCATCTGGACGCGCATTCTGGTGAACCCCTTCTTCCACAAGCGCGGCAAGGGCAGCAAAGTCTGCTGCAAATCCCGCCTGGACGTGTTCCCGTGGCATAATTTCACCCTCGGCAAGGGGGCGATAATCGAAGACTGGGCCGTGGTCAACAACGGCGCAGGCGACGTGGCAATCGGCGAGCAGTCCCGCATAGGCATCGGCAGCGTGGTCGTGGGCCCGGTCGTGATCGGCGACCGCACCTCGCTGGGGCCGCACGTTCACATCGCAGGCTTCAACCACACCTTCGACGACGGCGAGCGCGACTGGAACGAGCAGGGGCTCACCCTGAGGCCCATCGAGATCGGCGACGAATGCCTTATCGGCGCCAATTCCTGCGTCTGCGGCGGCGTCAAGATCGGCGACCGCGTGCAGGTCGGAGCCGGAAGCGTTGTCACCAAGGACCTTCCTGACCGCTGCGTGGCGGTGGGCAATCCGGCAAAAGTGATAAAACTTTACAATCCCGAAAGCGGAAAATGGGAGAGGGTGGCGTAAAAATACTGTTTCTGGTCTACCACAACCTGGTCAGCCACAGCGGCATCAGCAAGAAGATCCTGAGCCAGGTGGACGGACTGCGCGCGAGCGGCGCCGACGTGCGCCTGTGCACTCTGCGCATCAACGCCGACGGCTCCAAGGACAGGACGGCGGGCGAGGAGGTCATCCGACATTTCGGGTTCGGGGTCAAGGCAAAAATCGCAAGGCGCGTATCTTATTCAGACATAATCGATTATGTCCGGAGCGAGGGCATCGGCACCGTCTATATCCGCTACGACATCAACTCCGACCCCTTCACCGTCGCGTTCGTGCGCAGGCTGAGGCGCCTCGGCGTAAAGGTCCTCTGCGAAATCCCCACATACCCCTATGACGGAGAGTTCAAAGGTCAGAGCAAGGGCCTCAAACTGCAGCATGTCATCGACAAGTGCTTCCGCAAGGCATTCTTCTCCCACTGCCACAAAGCCGTGGTGTACGTGGACGAAGAGCGCGTCTTCGGATGCCCCACAATCAAAATAAGCAACGGAGTGGACTTCGGCCGCGTGCCGCTCGCCCCTGAACCCGACTTCAGCGGAGGGCTCAGGATGCTGTCGGTGGCCAACGTGCATCTCTGGCACGGCCTGGACAGGCTGATCGCCGGAATGGGCGCGCATCCCGAAATCCCCTGCGAACTTCATATAGTCGGCGACGGGCTCGAGAGCATATTCGAACAATATCGCTCGCAGATTGCGGCGCTCGGTCTGGAAGAGCGCGTCAAAATACTCGGCCCGATGTTCGGCGAAGCGCTCGACGCAGAATTTGCCTGGAGCAACCTGGCGGTCGGCAGCCTCGGACGCCACCGCAGCGGGATAAACAGCATCAAGACCCTCA
>R04__coassemble_318_pt1 | contig 18092 bp, 17 predicted proteins | sample R04__metabat2_low_PE_037 | metagenome-assembled genome bin R04
CCTTATGCGCGAGCGCGGACTCAAGATAAACATAGTGGGCATCGCCCGCAGCACCTGCGGAGTCTTCAGGCGCGAAGGCATCGACCCCGCGACGTGGCGCGAGGCCCTCTCGGCGGCGCGGCCCCTGGACATTCAGGGCCTGCGCGACGAGGTCATCGGGATGAACATCTTCAATTCGGTGTTTGTCGACGTGACCGCAAGCCACGAAGTCGCAGGCCTGTACAAGGACTTCTTCGAGCACGGCGTGTCGGTGGTCACCGCCAACAAGGTGGCCGCCTCGTCCGACTACTCCAACTACATCGACCTCAAGCGCACGGCCTTCGAGCACGGGGTCAAGTTCCTGTTCGAGACCAACGTCGGCGCCGGCCTGCCGATAATCAACACGATCAACGCCCTGCGCGGCAGCGGCGACCGCATCCTGAAGATCGAGGCCGTCGTGAGCGGCACCCTCAACTTCATCGTCAACACCCTGTCCGCCGACGTCCCGTTCAGCGAAACCGTCAGGATGGCGAAGGAACAGGGATTCAGCGAGCCGGATCCCCGTCTGGACCTGTCGGGCACGGACGTCATCCGCAAGCTGGTCATACTAGCCCGGTAAGCCGGCTACGAGGTCAGTATGGAGCAGGTCGAGGCGAAGCCCCTGATCCCCGCCGAGTTCTTCGAATGCCCGCTGGACGAGTTCTGGCGCAGGCTTCCCGAACTGGACGCCCGCTTCGAGGCCGAGCGGCAGAGGCTGGAGAGCGAAAACAAGCGCTGGCGCTACGTAGCGCGTATGCAGGACGGACGTTTCACGGTCGGCCTGGACGAATTCAGACAGGGGCACTCATTCTATGTGCTCGAGGGTTCCAACAACATCGTGCTGCTGACCACCGAGCGCTACAACCTCCATCCGATGCTCATCCAGGGCTACGGAGCAGGCGCAGACGTCACGGCCGCGGGCGTGTTCGCGGACATCATGAGCATAGCAAACGTTTAATTATCAGAAAGATATGAAAGCAGCAATTGTAGGCGCAAGCGGCGCCGTCGGTCAGGAACTTCTCAAGGTGCTCGAGCAGCGCAATTTCCCTGTGGACGAGCTCCTGTTATTCGGCTCGGAGCGCAGCGCGGGCCGCAAATATAAATTCAGAGGGCAGGACATCGAAGTGAAACTCCTGCAGCACAATGACGACTTCAAGGGTGTGGATATCGCCTTCACATCGGCGGGCGCTGGCACATCGCGCGAATTCGCGGAAACGATCACGAAATACGGCGCCGTGATGATTGACAACTCCAGCGCGTTCAGGATGGACGCCGACGTCCCCCTGGTTGTGCCGGAGTGCAACGCCGCCGACGCCCTGGTGCGTCCCCGCGGCATAATCGCCAACCCCAACTGCACCACGATAATGATGGTCGTGGTGCTGAACGCCGTCGAGAAGCTTTCGCACATCACCAACATCCATGTGGCGAGCTACCAGTCCGCCTCCGGCGCAGGCGCCCAGGCGATGGCCGAACTCGAGCAGCAGTACCGCGAGATAGTCGAAGACAAACCCGTGACGGTGAACAAGTTCGCCTATCAGCTCGCCTACAACGTGATCCCCCAGATCGACGTGTTCGTCGACAATGGATACACCAAGGAGGAGATGAAAATGTTCAATGAGACGCGCAAGATAATGCACTCGGACGTCGCCTGCTCGGCGATGTGCGTGCGGATTTCCGCCCTGAGGTCCCACTCCGAGGCCGTGTGGATCCGCACCGAGAAGCCTCTGGAGGTCGCCGATGTCCAGGACGCCCTCGCCGCCGCGCCCGGCGTCACCCTGCAGGACGACCCCGCCACCAGGACTTACCCCATGCCCCTGTACACCGGCGGCAAGGATGACATCTATGTGGGACGCGTGCGCAAGGACATCGCGGACCCCAACGGCATAACCCTCTGGCTTTCCGGCGACCAGATCCGCAAGGGCGCCGCGCTCAACGCCGTCCAGATAGCTGAATATTTACTCACTGCAAAATAATTATGAAATTCAGGATTTTAGGCCTTGCATTGTGCATATCTGGCCTTCTCTGCGCTCACGCCGCAAATTGTCAGGATCTCGCCGCGGACACCCTCAGGGTGCTGGCCATCGGCAACTCCTTCAGCGAGGACGCCGTCGAGCAGAACCTTCACGAGATAGCCTCGGCCGACGGGACCGTGCTCATAATCGGCAACCTTTATATCGGAGGATGCCCGCTCGAGCGTCACGCGGGCAACGTGCGCGAGGACAAGGCCGCCTACCGCTATCGCAAGATCTCAGCCGACGGCAAGATGGTTACCACGCAGGGAGTCAGCATCTCGACCGCACTCGCCGACGAGTCCTGGGACTGCGTCAGTTTCCAGCAGGCCAGCCACTTTTCCGGAATGTGGGAAACCTACGAGCCCTATTTGGGAGAACTGTATGAATATGTACGCTCACGCACGCGCGAAGACGTGAGGCTGCTGTGGCACCAGACCTGGGCCTATGACAGCGACTCGAGCCACAAAGGCTTTGCGAATTATGACCGCAGCCAGGCACAGATGTATTCCAGGATTGTGGAATGCTCGCATCGCGCGGCCGGCAAATTCGGTCTGGAATTCATCCCCTGCGGGGACGCGATCCAGATTATGAGGGACGAATACGGATACAGCAAGATGACCCGTGACGGCTTCCATATGAGTTATGACCTGGGAAGGTACACGATCGCCTGCGTGTGGTATGAGGTGCTGAGCGGCCGGAGCTGCATCCTGAACAGCTGGATGAAGGAAGGCCTGATGTACTGTGACCGCCACTTCGCCCAGCGCGCCGCCCACAAGGCCGTGAGCGGGGTTCAGGGCCTCTGAGCGAACCAGTCGGGGGCAGTCTTGATGTCGGCCTTGCTCCAGCAGGAGCCGAACCAATAGGTAAAAGTCTCGCCGCTTTCAACGATTCTGGAAACGAGGCCGTGCGAACCGTCGGGAGTTATGCAAGACGCCGAAGCGCCGGGCACGTATACAGCCACGCCCAGCATACCCTCTTCGGGCTCGACCGACTGGTCGGACGCGCGCTCCCATATGTAATAACTGTCGGCCGCCAGACGCTCCTGCACGATTGTCTGCTGCCCGGGATGGCGGAAGACTCCGGCGGCCACCTCAAGGGGCTCTCCGGTAAATGTATAGACATCCTCGACCTTCACGAAATAGGTGTCGGGAGTGACGGTGAAAGTCTTGGTCAGTGCAATCCTGCGTCCTGACGCTTCCCATTCGGGATAGCTGACGCTGAACACGACCTTTTCGGGCCCCTGCTCCACAATCTCCCAACTGCGGTAATTGGTGGCCGGGAACTGAATCAGCGAATCGATTATTGGAGCCGAGGCGCCGCCGCCCAGGCTGCGGGCTACCGTGTAGCAGTCCTTGCCGTTGCCCCAGTCCTTGTGGTAAGTGCGGATGCCGGCCAGATCGTCCTTGTAACGCTGGTCGCACACCAGGGCGCCGGGGGTCTTGACCCAGATGTCGACTCCGGGCGAAGTGATCTGCCCGTCACCGCAACTCTCCAGTGCTTCGCCGTATATGCGTCCGGCAATCAGATTGTTTTCAAAAACGAAGTCGTCGTACCTTTCGGGCACATAGCGCGCCATTACTTTCTGTTCGGCGGTACCGCCGCAGCACGAAGTGAAAATCGCAGCCCCGAGAGCCGCCGCCAGGATGATTTTTGTATTCATATATGATTGAAATTTCTGTAAATCCGGACAAATCTACGAAATTTCAGTCAAGATACCTCAAGACGACTCCATATAATTCCTAGAATTCCGCCTTGACCTTGAAGGCAAAATTCGCGGGCGCCGCCGGGTAGACGCCGCTGACGCAGGCGTAGGCGTAATACTGCAGGTTGAAGACGTTGCCGGCCACGGCGCTGAATGTCAGCCGCAAACGCCCCGTCTGCATAGTGTACGATGCGGTGAAGTCAGAGACGCTGTAGGCAGGGATCAGCGCTCCGTCGGAGCCGCTGTTGTCGAAGTACTGGCGCCCGACCCATTTTGTCGCCCACTCCATCCTGAGCCCGTCAAGAGGCGTTGCAGTGACACTCGCGGCGGCTATCACTCCCGGGCTGAGAAGTATGGGATTGCCCTCGAGGGGGCCGCTTGCCGTGATGCGGTTCGAGGAGAGTGTGAGGTTGGCGGCTGCGCCGAGCCATCCAAGGGGCTGCCAGTGCGCGGCGAATTCCGCTCCGGCACGATGGGCTGAAGCTATGTTGCGCTTGATCGAGTAGCCCTGCGAATCCAGCTCGCCGGTATCCAGCAGCATATCGTCGTACTTCATAAGATAGAGGTTGACGGATGCAGTGAACGTCGCGCCTGTCCTGGTGTAACCTGCTTCGAAGTTCCACAGGCGCTCGCGTCCGGCGTCCGCCGCGGCCTCGAGGTCCGCCCTTGCGGGCTCCCTGTGGCCGAGGGCCGCGAACGCGTAGATTTTGTGCTCCGCGTTCGGGGTGATGTTTATTCCCAGACGGGGGTTGATGAAGTTCCAGGCCAGAGGATCCAGGGTGCGGTCATATGCATAGAGTACGCCCCGGTACTGCACTTCCGCGAACAGCGCGGCTGTGCGCGTGGCAGCCCATTCAGCCCTTGCGCTGACGTCAGCCTCGCGCTTGAGGGCCTGACTCCAGTTGCACAGAGGGGCGAGGGCGGCCGCGAGGTCCTTGTCATAGTGGTCGCCGACGTAGGTCGTGAGGTAGCCTGTGGCCGTGAGCGTGAGGTCATTGCCGCGGTACTGCAGCTCGCTTCGCAGCGCTCCCATGTCGTTGTCCAGGAAATATCCCCGGCCCCCGAGGTCGTACCAGCCGAAGCCGTGGGTGTAGTTGACAGAGTTCCTGAGACTGAGTTTCCGGCTGAAATCGTGCGTCCAATGGGCCTGGAGATGGGTCTGGCGGTAATTGTCGGAGTCGCCTTCGCTCACGTTGAAGCGCCGGTCCGCAGGATATATGTCGAAAGGCACGCCGTTCCAGGTGATGGCGCTGTGCTGCCAACCTTGCAGGAACACCAGCTGAACCTTGTCCTTGCCCCGCCTCCAGAGAGCGTCGATGTATGCGTTCCAGGCCGTGGCAGGCGCGTTTCGGATGTATCCGGCGGTGTGCTGCCAATTCAGGGCGGCGTAAATTGCGAGTTCGCCGGCTTTTGCGGCCCGCGCCGAGGCGCTCCACGTGCCGAACGAGCCGCAGCCGGCCTCGAAGGCGGCGCCCGACGGCAGCGCGCAGCCCCCCGTTGTTTCCATATTGACGGCGGCGCCGAAGGCACCGGGGCCGCAGGCCGCCGTGCCGAGGCCCCGCTGGATGTGCACTTCGCTGAGCAGTCCGCCCAGAGCGGGCACGTTGACCCAGAACACCTGCTGGCTCTCGGCATCGGACAGGCTGATGCCGTTGAGCGTCACGCAGGTGTGGTTGCCCTGCACGCCGCGTATCGACATCGAAGTGTAGCCTACGCCGGTGCCGCATTCAGACACTGCAACCACCGAGGGCTGCAGCGCGAGGTTTTGCGGCAGCGACGAGGCCGCGACGCTCCTGTGCGAGAGTTCCTGCGCATTCATCGAGCTGACCGCAATCGGCGCACGTTCTGCCGCGCGCCCGGCGCTCACGACGGTGCTGTCGAGCCTGAATGACAGTGAATCAGGGATGATTGAAGCCGGCTCCGAGTATGCCGGCAATGCAAGCGCACACAGCGCTGCTGCCAAAAGAGTTTTCATTTCCTTACGACGGTACTGACCGCATCAAGTTCCACGGGTGTCATCTCAGCCGGACTGCCCGGCACCCCGAATGGTTTTCGGATGCAAATATAATCTTTTTTGCAGAGAACGCAACTCAAGTCCCGTTGTACCGGTAAAAATATTATCTTTGCACTCTGTATGGCAAGGAACAAAAAAATAGACCTGATACTCGACGACGTCGTTGTCGAGAGCGTGGCCGCCGAAGGGAAAGCAATTGCTCACGCGCATCTGCCCGGAGACGATCCGGAAGGACCGGCGAGGGTCGTTTTCATCGAGTTCGCCGTCCCGGGCGACGTAGTCAAGATCCGCGTCGTGCGAAAGAAGAAATCTTTCGCCGAAGGCCGGATCATCGAGATAAAGAAGCCCTCTGACCAGCGCCTGGAGCCATTCTGCGTGCTTTTCGGGGTATGCGGCGGATGCAATTGGCAGCCTCTGCCATACTCAATCCAGCTCGAAGCCAAGCAGCGCCAGGTCTTTGACCAACTCAAGCGCATCGGCCATCTGGACATCCCCGAAATCAGCCCGATAATCGGATCCGACAAGACCCGCGAATACCGCAACAAGCTCGAGTTCACGGCATCCGACCGCCGCTGGCTCTCGGCCGAAGAACTCGCCGCCGGGATGTCTGACGAGCAGGCCCGGGACCGCCAGTGCGGGCAGGCTGCAAGCCCTTCGGGGCCAGGCTCGCTCCGTCCCTCCGCTCGGTCTCTTCAGACAAATGTCCCCGAAGGGCTTCAGCCTGCCCGCTTCCAGCCGCCGACGCAAGGTCCCGGGCCTGCGCCCTTCACCCCCGGCCTGGGCTTCCACGTGGGGAAATTCTTCGACAAGGTGCTGGACATCAACCGCTGCCACCTGCAGCCAGAGCCCAGCAACGCCATACGCCTGTGGGTGCGCAAATACTTGATCGACAAAGGCTTGGAGTTTTACAACGTACGCGAGAACGAGGGATTCTTCCGCAATATGTTCGTGCGCACGACCGACGCCGGCGCCGTGATGGTGATAATGTGCTTCGCCGTCCAGTCCCCCGCCATCGCGCCGATGCTGGACGCGCTCGCGGCCGCATTCCCCGAGATCACCTCCCTCTATTATATCATCAACGACAAGAAGAACGACACCGTCGGCGACCTCGACCCCGTCCTGTACCGCGGCGACGAGGCGATCTACGAGCAGATGGAGGGCCTGCGCTTCAAGATCGGCCCCAAATCGTTCTACCAGACCAACACCGGCCAGGCGTACAAGCTCTACAAGGGCGCCCGCGAATTCGCGCGACTCACAGGCGACGAAGTCGTCTACGACCTCTACACCGGCACCGGCACCATCGCCCAGTTCGTCAGCGCCCGCGCCCGCAAGGTCATCGGCATCGAATACGTGCCCGAGGCCATCGCGGACGCCCGCATCAACGCCGAGGGCAACGGCATCACCAACTGCGAGTTCTTTGCCGGCGACATGAAGGACGTGCTGAACGCGGGATTCATCGCGGAGCACGGACGCCCCGACGTGATGATAGTCGACCCGCCCCGCGCCGGAATGCATCCGGACGTCGTGAAGGTGATACTTGACGCCTCGCCGCAGCGGATAGTGTATGTCAGCTGCAACCCCGCCTCGCAGGCGCGCGACCTCGCGATGCTCAGCGACCGCTACTCGATCACGGCAGTGCAGCCGGTGGATATGTTCCCGCACACGCAGCACGTCGAAAACGTCTGCGCCCTGGAACTGCTGGACGAGTAGGGGTTACCAGCCTTTTTCGATGTTTTCGGCAATGCGCGCGACCAGACGGTCGAGCGACTCGCGCGCGGCCCAGGCTATGTGCGGGGTCAGGCGCAGGCGCTCGGGACGGGATGTGTGCAGGTAAGGATGATCCTCCGGGATCGGCTCGGAGGTAAAGACGTCCACGGCCGCCCCTGCGATTACTCCGTCCGAGACAGCGTCGGCGAGCGCCTGTTCGTCCACCACTCCCCCGCGCGCCATGTTGACGAGGATGGCGTCGGGCTTCATCAGACTCAGTTCCACGCGCCCCACAAGGCCGTTGGTGCGGCAGTTCAGCGGACAGTGGAAGCTCACGACGTCGGAGGTGCGCAGAAGCTGCTCGAGGCTCACTGAAGGATAATCAGCGCAATGGGAGGTGCCTGAGGTCGAATAATAGATCACGTTCATCCCGAAGGCGTCCGCGATAGCGGCGACCTTGCGTCCGATCGCGCCCATTCCGACGATGCCCATAGTCTTGCCGGCGAGTTCGCGGTAAGGGTCGGAGACCATCGTGGGGATGCACGAGCGGGTATAGACTCCGCTTTTGACGGCGGCGTCATGGCGCTCAGGTTCGCAGGTCAGGGACAGTATCTGGGCCCAGACAAGCTGGGCTACGGAATCGGTGGAGTAGCCGGCGACGTTGCGCACGGGGATGCCCCGCCCGGCGGCCTCGTTCACGTCGATGTTGTTGATGCCCGTAGCGGCCACGCATATCAGTTTGAGATTCGGCGCGGCGTCCATCAGGGTGCGCCCGACCTTCACCTTGTTGACGATCAGCACTTCGGCGTCGGCGACCCTTTCGAGGGCCTGCTCGCGGGTGGAGAGGTCGTAGGCAACAAGCTCGCCTATGGCCGCAATCGGGGCAAGCGATGTGCCGCCCATCGTGGCGGCGTCCAGGAAAACTATTTTCATAAGCCTAGCTCGCGTGACCCTTGTTCTTGGAGGCAAGGAATTTCATTGCATCCTCGATCGATATCTCCCGTCCGGGATTGGTGCCCGCATCTGAAGTGAAAAAGGAATTGGAGGGATCATCCTCGGGAGGTCCGAGAAGTTCGTCGATGAGTCTGAAGGCCTCGTCATTGAGGTCGATCAGATGCAGAATCTGTTCCTTGGCGGCGCTGTCAGGCATCGCGTTTATTTCGTTGTCACCCGGCAGCGAGTTGTCGATCTGGACGATTTCGTTCTCGATCTCCGAGATAGTTGTCTCCATCGTATACATGATCTCCTTTATCTTACGCAGATTGTCAATCCGCGCCTGCACTGCCGCTATCTTTTTCTTGTAATCCATATCCGTCACAAATGTAGCACTTTTTGCTGAAATAATGAATAAGCCTATTTTCTCCGCGTCGGTGCCGTGCAGATCCCTGCGGCCACATCGTCGGCATCGAGCAAATTTCGGGCGCCGCCACAAAGCCATCCGTACAACTTAAATATGCCCTGCCCCAAGACAAAGTCATACACAAGCCATAGAATCTTGCGAATAATATGAAAGGGATTTCGTAAGCATCCGAAGAAGTACATATTTCAGTTCGTATAAGTGAGAGCTAACTTTGTCGCACTAACACAAAGTGATATATGCTTACATGAGAACAGATTGAAGAGATCCAGGCAGAGAGTCTCGAAAAGGGAGTCTCTGTCAAGGACCTGCTGAAAGAAAAATGCATTCCCTTCGACAAGATTGACGATTCCGCACATATCAATACTGTATTAGATAAAATTTGTGATTTTTGAATCTCTTTGAGAAATTTTCTATATCTTTGTTAGTGCCTGAGGCCATTATTGGCTGATGGCATTACATATTGCGAAGGTGTTTTTCGCCTGCCCGTTCGAAAATCTGGACAATTTTCTATTAGCAAGGGCTCGGTCGTAAACACTCCGCCTGTCTTGATTATGAGACCAGTGGCCCTCTGACTACTGCGTACTTCATATCAGTCGGGTGTGGAGTACGATTGTTTCTTCTTGCTAGCGTTTGTCCAGAACGTCGAACGGGGATACGAAAACGGCTCCACACTTTTGCGTTTTTATAACATGCCTTAGGAGCCGTGGCGTAGTTAACCACATATAATCATGAACTGGAGTTCATACATCCAGCACTGGGACGATTTTCTGGAAGATTGGCTTAAAAACCCCATTAGTCTAGCCCAAAATGATTCACTTTTAAGTCCTCCATTCAATATTGATGACTTGATCGAGATACCGGAGCCATATTATTGCGGCACTCAACTCTCTAAAAGCATGGAGTTGGATGCTGTTATTGTCAATCTGAATCCCGGAGCATCTGCCGAGAACGAATGGGTTAAATTTCATTGTAATGCCAATCTTCAGGACGCCTATATGATTTATGAATTGGCTCAATGCAAGTCTAATCATTATCAAAAAATAAATCAGCTGTTCAATCCTTTGCTAAACTTGACGCCTGCCAATACTCCGGGCAAAGAGTGGTGGGAAACGAAACGGCTCAAGTGGCTTGACAGGTTTTACCCTTCAGGCAATAGGGCAAATGGTGGTTATAAGCCGGAGAAAATATTCGTTCTTGAGCTTTGTCCCTGGCATTCAAAATCATTTATGTTAAAGCCATCTACTCTTCTAAACGCTAAATCAAAGAAATATATAGCGGATTATGTAATAGACCCGCTTGCCGATGCGATTTCGCATTCCCGCCTTAAAGGAGGAAAATCCGGGGAACCATATGGGCTATGCTTTGGGAAAGCAATCTATGACATATTAACTAAGAACTTTTCTTTTACTGCAGTAAATACTTGGAACTCAGCAAGTGCTTCGGTTGCAAGCCTTTGGCCACAAGGTTCCAAAGGGCTTATTGACAGGACATATTCACTTATCGAGGGGAAAGATTCAATGAACAACTCTGTCCGGCTACTTTGTTTCTGGTACCAAAGCGTAGGTGCTCACGCACCGAGTGTCAAATTCAATAGCGTCGAGAACTACATCAAATCAGAAATCTAACAATTTAATATACAAACATTATGAGCGAATCTAAAGTTAAAAAATGCCCTGCCTGTGGCGCGACAATCCAAGCCTCTACAACGGTATGTCCGGAATGTGGATATACCATCGAGGACCACAAATCAAATCAGTCTGTCAAGGAATTTACAGCGGGAATCGCTTCGCTCCTTAAAGGAAGCGATGATGATGCGCTGGAGAACTTCATTACCGGATTCTCCATTCCGAACAACAAAAGCGACCTGCTCGAATTCGCATCCGTTCTGAAGACAAAAAGGAACAACGAACGCTGCGGAGATTTCTGTGATGACAAGTATAAGGAATGCATAGAGAAGATCAAGGTTCTATACCCTAATGACCCGACATTCGCAAGGATGCTTGCAGCTGCCAAGAAGGAAGAAGAAGAGGAGAAAGCAAGTGATAAGAAAACCACCAAGATAATACTCATATTTTTCGCATTTTGCATAGCTTTGGGACCTCTCGGAATCATCATGGAAAACAAAGGTGCTATAAAGGAAAAACCGGACGCTTGCGCAAAAGAAGTCGCAAAACTTATAGCGAAAGACAAGACAGAGGATGCAGTCACCTGCCTGCTAGAATATGCAGGTAAAACGTATTATGTATTGGAAGGCTCATTTGTATCTGTAGTTTCAGCATGTATTAATAAAAACGATATTGAAAGTGCTGAAAAAATATGTAATAAATGGACTACATCATATGAGGCTGGTGATAAATTTGAAAAAGTTGCGGAGCCGATATATAAATATCTGATTAAAAATAAGATGTATGACGAAGCGGAGAATTATATACCATATTCAAGTTATAATTTTGGAATGGAAATATATGAAGATTATTATAAATATATGGAAAGCTGCGTTCGGGTGATGTGTGAAGACGGTGACACTGATACTGCCATAAAATTCATAAAGAGAAAGGCTATAAAATTCAGTGATTTGTCTGAGGACTCTAAGTATTCTGAGCAAAAAGTTCTCTCAAAACTTACACGTCTGATCGAGTCTTACGAATAACTTATGGGACTCTTCTCAAAGAAAAATGAAGGCGGGCTGATGGATGTCGTCCGCTGTGATGAAAAGGATTTCCTTATTTGGAAATGGCGCCCGGATGCATCGCAAGATGCGGGCGCCTCCAAAAGGGAGAATTCCATCAGATATGGCAGCAGTCTGAGGGTAAGGCCAGGTCAGGCTGCCGTATTCCTTTATCAGGCAAAAGGAGATTACGACATAATTACAGGTCCTTATGACGATGTGATCAAGACGGACAACATGCCCGTTCTTTCTTCGATTGTCGGTCTTGGATACGCCGGAGGCTCGCCGTTTCAAGCGGAAGTGTATTTCATAAACCTTGCAAAAGGCCTTGAGCTTCCTTTTACCATCCCATATTTCCGAGTCATCCCTTCCGAGCCTGAATATAAGGCATACGATATAGAGGTAGCAATAAAGGGGGCTCTTGCCTTTGAAATTCCATCACAGAAGGAGTATATGAAATACTTCCTTGAGGCCTGGGGCACAAGCGATACGACAATGTCCGCTTTTGAGCAGAAAGTGAAAATCCTGCTCTCCCAAGAAGTCAAACGCATTGTAACGAACGCTCCGAAGGATACCGGGATTTTCATAATGCACTTCAATGGCCTTATCGGAGAAATAGGTCAATACATCTGTGCAAAATTGCAGGACCCCATCGCCCATAGATTCGGAATTTACGCTAATGCTATCTATGTTTCCGATATTCGCTATGATGAGGAAAGCGACGGCTATCAGAAATTGAAGAGAATAACCGAAGATCAGGCTCAACTTTACAATCTGGAAAATGAAAAAACAGCCCTGCTGAGTTTCCAGATTCAGAGAGATACGATGCGTACTGATGCGGATGTCAGGAATCAGACGACTCGTCAAATGGCCGACATTCAGATGGAGCATATGAGCGATATGAGCGCAAGGATGAGGGAGGAATCCCAATTCGCCCAACATATGCAGACGGAGCAAGCGGCAAAGCAAGCCGGTCTGGCGAGCGAATCAACCTATATCAACGCTCACGCTTTAAACAAGCAAGCTGAAGTGCTCAAGGCCGGAATGGAGAATATGGGCCAAATGGGAGCAATGAATTTCGGCGGAGGCACTGGAAGCGGAATGAATCCTGCTGGTATGATGACAGGTATGGCTATGGGTGCTGCGTTAGGCAAGCAGGCTGCCGGAATGATGAATCAGATGGGACAGAATATGACGAGCGCAATGGCTGGGGCCGGTCAACCTATGCAAGGACCACCGCCTGTACCCGGGCAGAATGTTCCTACGCAATATTATGTAGTGCTTAATGGCCAGCAATATGGGCCGTGTGATATGAACGCTATTTCGCAAATGGTGGCATCCGGTCAAGTAGATGGTTCGACACTCGGTTGGTGCAATGGGATGCCTTCCTGGGCTCCGCTCGGCCAAATTCCGTCGTTGTCAATATTGTTTGCACCACCTGTGCCTAATTGTCCTCCGCCAGTTCCAAATCTTTAATAAAATCTTATGAAACCATTGGATTTCAATACATTGGATAATCTTCTCGGCTCAGATGTCTGGCAAAATCTTTCGGCTCAAGCCAAGGAAAGCATCAAGTCGATGCAGGTTCCGGTTCCACAAATTCCTATCCCCGGGCATGTTGTGCTACCTGTTTTCCGCCAACAGGAAGAGAAACAATACGTTCTCGCTTTAGGACAGGAGAAAAGAGGCCCATATACAAAGGCTCAAATTATGGATTTTATCAAGGCTGGAGTTCTGACGGAAGAATTCTATCTATGGACGCAAGGCTGGTCGGAATGGAAAAAAATCAAGGATATATGGACGACAGTACAGACTTCATAGAGAAGATGTTGGAACTGGGCATAGGCATTTCTATGGTAAAGCAAGTGCCGGAGATGCTCGAAGGGTTGCAAATGGATTCTGCACCGTCGGCGGCAGTGCAGAATCAAGCATCCTTCTATATTATTGTCGATGGTACTCAGGCCGGCCCATTTACTGACGATGAACTTATGAAACTTATCAAAGCTGATTATATAACATCGTCCACCTTGGTCTGGCAGGCAGGAATGACCTCTTGGACTCAAGCTCTTGATGTACCTCAAATGCAAAGACTTTTTGTTCTATCAAAAGTGATTTGATATGAAAATCAATGGAGTAAAATTTTTCTTGGCTATAGCTCTTGCGCTTCTGATTGGTTTTGTCTGCGAGATTATCGCATCAGAAGAAGGCGGCAGAAATTGGATAGCGCTGTGCGTTGCTTCCGCATCAATCGCATCCGGACTGGTGCCGGCATTTGGATTGACCTTTGAAAATGCTCGTCGCGGCGTTTCAATAAAGATTACGGCGTGGCTGCTGAGCATCGCTCTATGCATATGCAACGTAATATTTGCGTGTACAGAATTTCAGACGGATGTGTATATTGTCGTGGCACTGCTGCTGGCAGTAATCGGGTGGATAATTATATACAGCCTGTACAAAGCTTCCTAAAATCGAGGGAATTCTGAAATGCACTTACGGAACAAGTCACCGTATTTCTCCTCCTTTTCTACGGGGTAGCCGCAACTTATTTCATAGAACATAGGGCCATTATTCCCTTCGTAGGCAATGACCTTATTCATTATGGCGATTCCGTTGTCCTGGTATGTAGTATCCAGAACAACGGACGCCTTATTAGCTCCTTTTAGATAATTTTGGGGAAATACCAAAGAGTCTTCCCCTTCGATTTGTATAAGGTTGCAGTCAGCCCAAAGTTCGCAATCATCGTTCTTGACGCCGAACCCTTTGCCGTTTTCAGCTCTATCAATTTCCCCCATGAACGACGGATAGAAAGTCCCATATTCATAATCAGGATTCCAATAATAGGATACATCAGAAGTTTGCCTGTTGCAAGATACAGTGGCAACGAATAGCATAAGAGCCATTAAACCAAATGGAAAAATAGAGTATCTCATAATTTAGTAGTTCTATTTCGTATAATATCCGCCTGTCTTTGCAGAGCCGCGATGTTCTATCAGGCCTTTCTTTTTTAGGGAGGCCAATTGTTTATCTATAGTATCTAACGGACGGGCAAGTTTTTCAGCCAACATATTGGCTCTAATTCCAGGATTTACCTGAATTTCCGAATACAATTGTTTCAAGGCTTCACTAAGAGTATTTACACCCTCATTTATTCCGCCATTTACTCCGCCATTTACTCCGCCATTCAGGTACGGAGTAAGTTGATTCTTGAAGCGGATGATGAGGCACACGAAGCCTGGAATAATCTCGAAAACAGGCTTTGGCATACCTGCGGCTTTGCATTCGCCGAAGATGTCAGGTATTCCTCTGCCCCAAGCTTCCATAAGGCCGCTCTTGAAGAATACATCAGATATGGTCTCGTTAATCGGTTCAGAATGTGGCCTTTTGCGAAAATCGTCGGCCGTAGTGCCGTGAGGAAAGTTCCCCGGATTCATAAATTCGATACGATCGTCAAAGATGGCGACGCTCGGAGTTCTAGAATCAGACCACCAGGTTCGATGTACCAGAATATTCAAAGTAGCCTCTCTCAGAGCTTTGAATGGAAGTGTTAGAGTGTCAACGCGCTCCTGCTGGTCCATGTCTCCGGCGAGGAACATATGCTTCTTGCAGAAATCTATAATAGCATCGTATTGCTCGAAGAGATTGCCGTAGCATACAGTCTGGTCACGGAACTTATCCATATCCTTGCCTTCAAAACGGGCAAGGCGTACTTTGCAGTGCGTGAATGTTTTGGCGGGAGCCTTACCAAAAAGGACGATGGCAGCATTCGTCAATTTCCCGTCATCTGTGCGCAGCTTGAAGTGGTCAAGTTTCGCCTCTCGGCTTTTAAGACTGGCGGCTTCGCGAGGGATGCGTCCTTTGTTGATACCGGATGCAATGACATCGTCTATGGCTTTTGCGCTGATATCTTTGATTGCCGCTACCGGACAAGCTGTCTTCTCCCAACTGAATTTTTGGGGGTCACTCAAGCGGATGCGCTCATCGAACATCTCGCGGGGCATCAGTTTGGTCGTGTTCTCTACTTTATAGAACGGACGTCCGTCGTATGTGTACGGCGTAGTATAACCGACTGGAGCAGGAAACCATATGGCTATGATTTTCTTGCCGGGGCGGTCAGGCACATCAATGTACTGGGCTGTGATTTCGATTGCTGGTGAAAATTTCGTCATTTCCCTGGCAATCTCCTGCATCGTCCTGTCAACGACATCCTGGCCGATTATCCTAAGGGAATCCGGCGTGATTCCAAAAAGGAGCAAGCCTCCCTCAGTGTTAAGGAACGCGCATCCGGATTGCATACCCGCAACAATCTCTCCCGTAGTCTTCTTCACCTCCAGGACCCGACTTTCGTCTCTATGGACGATAGTCTCAATGTCTTTAATCGTCAACTTTTTCATATAATACGGTCGAGACTGCAAAAATCTCGGGGACTCAAATTTAAGGTTTTTTGAAACGAAAGTATGCAATACTATGCAATAAATTTGCAATCTAATGCAATATTGTAAATCAAAAGGTTATAATAGAGAAAAAAGAACAGTTAAATCACCGAAAAGTTTCAATCTCAGTGAAGGTCACAATATCAATGTCGGGATGGCATGTGCTCTGAAGGTGCCTGAAAGGCATGTGGCACTCCCCGGCGATCCGGACTTTAATGATTCTCTTCCGGACAGCTTACACTTGCAATCTGGAGCGGGAGCGGAAGTGGGCCGGATTGCAAGATGGAGGCCATGTCTTCAGCCTGCTCCCGAGTGAAACCGCAGGATATCTCGATATTTCCGCCGCTGATTTCGCCCATGACTGTGGGACAGCTGTAAACTGCCCCGTCCATCACCATTGCGATAGGATGAGCTATATTTTGTTTTGTCATTCTGGCGAATGTGTCAGCACCATCAGCGGTGAACTTCATCCGGACGTAATATGTTCCATCTCCGTAATTTGACTTGACGGCCTTCGCAGAACAGATACATTCACCGTCAAGTACAGATCCTTTATAACAGGCTTGAAGGGCGTAAAGCTCATATCTGTCAATGGAAGATTGCGAGGGCATCGCCGACCACGCCGCGAGCAAGTCGGATGGCAAGACATTCAGATTGGCTTATTCGAATTCACGCAACCTGCCGCAATGAACAGCAAGGCGGCCGCCGCGACGCCCTGAATTGTCAAATGGAGATGATTGAAAGACATAAAGCTGATGTTTGGTAATGAAATCAAGTGTATGACCTGTACCGAGTTGCCCGGAAGTCTTGCGAAAGTAATGATTTTCCCCGGATTTCACCAATAGCAATCGCCAAAAATGCGGAATCATTGGCGGTGTTTGATTATTATTGTGCATCTTTGCATTGCGAAATGCGGCAGATGACGTTATTTGAGACAATAAGGCGCCTGCGGGACACGCACAGGCTTACGGCGGCGGGGTATGAGACGCTGCTGTTGTGCGACGACCCGGTGGCGGAGGAGGTGCTGCGCGGGCAGGCACGCGCCGCCGCGCTGGAATCTTTCGGCCGCGGCATATACGTGCGCGGGCTCGTCGAGATTGGGAACATTTGCCGCAACGATTGCTTCTATTGTGGCATAAGAGCCTCTAATTCAAAGGTTTGCAGATACACTCTGACGGCGGACGAGATCCTCGGATGCTGCCGTCGGGGATACGCTACGGGGCTGCGCACATTCGTGCTTCAGGGAGGCGAAAATCCGGCGCAGTTTTCGGGCAAATCGGAAATGCTGCCCGGCGGAGTGGCCGAACAGTCCGCCGCGACGGGTGTCGAGTGGCTCGAGGACCTCGTGCGCCGCATCAAGGCTGAATGCCCGGAATGCGCCGTAACCCTGTCGCTGGGCGAGATGAGCGCAGCACAGTACCGCGCGCTCAAGGCCGCCGGCGCGGACCGTTATCTGCTTCGTCACGAGACCAGGAATGCGGAGCATTACCGCTTTCTGCACCCCGCGCAGATGTCGCAGCAAAGGCGCCTTCAGTGCCTGAGCGACCTTCGCGCCGCCGGCTTCCAGACAGGCGCGGGAATGATGGTGGGCAGTCCGGGCCAGACCATCGGGAATCTGGTCGAAGACTTGCTCTTCCTGCAGGAATTCCGCCCCGAGATGATAGGTACAGGTCCCTTTGTGCACCACCCGGACACTCCTTTTGCCGGCTGTCCCGACGGGAGCGTGGAACTGACACTGAAGCTGATCTCGATCCTCCGCCTGATGGATCCGCACGCCCTGATCCCGGCCACGACGGCCCTCTCGACACTCGCCCCTGACGGTCGCGCGAGGGGGATACTGGCAGGAGCAAATGTCGTGATGCCCAATCTCTCGCCCGCCACCGTCCGCGGCAAGTATTCACTTTATGAAGGCAAGGCCTGCACCGGCGCCGAATCGGCCGAGGGCCTCGACGCCCTTCGCTCCGAGCTCGCCGCCATCGGCTGCGAAATATCGCCCTCCCGCGGCGACTGGCGCGGATAGAAGCCGGCTGCCTCAGGGGTGGTGAAATCTATGCACACGCATTCGCCCGCCAAGGCGGGGTCGATGCCGCCTGAGTCGCGAAAAGGGCGTCGAGTTCGCAACGGCGAGCGCTACAGGCCTTCGTAGGTGGAGTTGGAAAGCAGGTAGGCGGCGCGGAGATA
>R04__coassemble_336_pt1 | contig 17657 bp, 14 predicted proteins | sample R04__metabat2_low_PE_037 | metagenome-assembled genome bin R04
GAAAGGCAAGGATTTTGTACCCGACGCCGACTGGGCGCTGAGCCTGGAGTTCGACAGGGACGCTTACCCTATGGTCGAAGTCGACAAACCCACAGCCCTGCATTTCCTGCACAAGGATGCCCTGACGCTGCCGGATGCCCCCTTGGGGTATGTGACCCTGGCTTACAGGGGCGTGCCGCTCGGCTTTGTCAAGAACATCGGCCGCCGCTGCAACAACCTGCTGCCTCCGGACAGACGCATATTGATGGATATAAATGTATAGGATGAAAAAAGCAATAACAGTTCTCGCGCTTATCGCGGCTTCGCTCGTTTGTGCGGCCCAGACCGCAGAGGAATTCAAGGAGAAATATGAGCGCCAGGTGGCCCGCCTGGGCTACGACGGAATCGGTGTCGAAACCATTCTGGACAAGTGGGAGGCCGCTTTTCCCACGGACGGCGAGATGCTTGCCGGACGCTTCAATTACTATTTTGCCAAGTCGCGCGCGTCCCGGATGGTGGCCAAGCCGTGTGACCGCTATCTCGGAGCCGCACCCCTTGTGACGATCCCTGATTCGCTGGGCGTAAACGTCAATTATTTCCAGGAGGACTTCTTCGACGACGAGACATTCTCGGTCGCGATGGACTACATAGATGACGCTGTCCGCAACCATCCGCAGGAACTGCGCTACCGCTACCTGTTGATTTCCGCCCTCTTCTCGTACGGCAAGGAGCACCCCTCGATGGCGTATGACGAACTGATGAATCTTCTGCAGCTCCAGAAGCCCGGCCGCACGCTGTGGATGTATATGGGTGAAGTCGTCGACGACGACACTTTCGCGGTTGGAATGCAGGAGTACTGCGCTCAGCTGTTCTCGACAGGCGGCGACGAGTGCTACGGATACTTCCGCACGCTGAGCGAGAAACTCTCGAAGATGTATCCCGCGAATTCGCTTTTCGTCACCAATCTGGGGTCCTATTGGCTGGTCGCCCGCGGAAATTACAAGAAAGCGATAAGTTTCTACGAGAAGGCTCTGAAACTCAATCCTGAAGATGCGGCCGCCGCCGCCAATCTGAGGATTGCACGCAGGAAAGCCGCAAAGAAATAATCTATTTCCCGACTGTCTGTGCCGGATCCACCTTTGCGATGAAGGTGGAAGGGATCAGCATTGTCACGAGGATGGCGGCGAACGCCAAAACGTCGGCAATGAGGATATGCGGGATATTGATACTTACGGGCACGAACGACACGAAATAGTTTTCGGGATTGAGCGTTATCAGGTGAGTGCAGTCCTGGACTGCGCACAGCGCCAGGGCGACGGCGTTCCCGGCCAGCATCCCGAAGAAAACAAGTCTTGCGGCGACTCTCAGGAACACGCCTCTGATGCCTTTGTCGGTCATCCCCATCGTCTTGAGCATCCCGATCGTGCCTATGTTGCGCAGCAGCAGGATGAGCAGCCCCGAGATCATATTGAATCCTGCGACGACGATCATCAGTATCAGGATTGCTGTCACGTTGGCATCTATCAGGTCCAGCCAGTCGAAGAGCTGGTTGTAGCGTACGGTGCTCGGAACGGCTTTCAGGACGGCCTCGTCTTCGGATGCATAAGCGGAGCTGACAATGGAGGCAAACCGGGCCGCTTCGTCCAGACCGGCCCTTTCCCTGCTGTCCTCGTCCATCATTATCTGCAACGCCGAGACTTCGTGCTCCTGCCATTCATTCAGGCGCTGCAGGTCCTCGAGCGGCACCTTGACAATCATCGTGCCCTCAGCGTCCAGCACGCTTTCCTGAATCCGCGAGACCACAAACTGTCTCGCCTTGACCTTTTCGCCCACAAACCAAGTAAGCATACGGTCCCCGACCTTCAGGTCCAGCGCATCCGCCAGAGTGCCGGGAACGGTTGCGTGGAGGGTGGAATCGAGGCCGGGCACGCCCTTGAACATTATCCCCTGGATGTTGCCGCCGCTGCGGGCGATGCCGGCGCGGAATATCACAGGCGTGATGCAGCTCACTCCCGGGATGTCCAGAAGCCTGTCCATATACGAAAGAGTGTCGGTGAAAGGCTTTTCTTCGCCGAAGAAATCGGCGTCCGGCCTGCTCATCAGGATGTCGCCCGCCATATCGGACACGCCCGCGCGTATCTCACTGCGGAATCCTGCGGCCACACAGACCGCTATAATTATGATGAGGAAAGAGACGGCGACGGCCACCGAAGCAAGCCTGCCCTTGAACCTGATTCCGGACGCTATCAGCCCTCCTGCTCCCATACTAGTCTATTATTCTCTTGAACTGCTCGTACAGGGCGAGCACGTCGTCCACGTAGCCGATTGACCTGGTCGCGTCGAACACCCCCGAGTCCCTGAACTCTGTCATCGTCGCCGCAATGTCCTCCCAGTTCCTGACCTCAATGCTGTCTGCGCGCATCTGCTCTATACAGGCCTTGATCCTGCCCTGTCCGGCATTGTAGGCCCCCAGTACGGTCTTGGTGCGCTCTTCCCTGTCAGGAATGCCACGGTACAGCCGCTGCAGGCTTCTGATGTATTTCGCTCCGGCCCTGATGTTCTGTTCGGGATCCTGCAGATCGGTGATTCCGTAGGTCCCGGCTGTTTCCGGCATTATCTGCATCAGGCCCACCGCCCCCCTGCGGGATACCACGTCGAGCCGGAATCTGGATTCTTTGTACGCCACGGATGCGAGCAGCCTCCAGTCCCAGCCGACGGTGTCGGCGTATGCCCTGATGAGGGAGTCGTAAGGGCACAGGAAGTCTCTGCGGCCCGACTTGAAAGGGTCGTAAATCTTGAATTCCTCGACAATCAGGGTGTCGGGTCCCGTGGCGGACGCATCGATGAGCGCCCTGCTCTTCCGGACATTGTGTGCCGCGACTCCGGCGATGATGGTGATCATCGCGATGCCTGCGGCCAGTCTGAATTCGCTCCTGCCCATTCCCGGGGATTAAAGTTTGTGTGAATCGTGATTGTGGTCCCGGCTCTTGCCCGGCTGTTTGTAGAAAGGCCAGTAGATGCCCAGCTTGAGGCCGTCCATACCATTGCCGGTGACCACGTAATGGTCGCCGCTGAAGTAGTCGTACTTGCGCATCGGCCAACCTGTTCCGGCGTTCTGGTACTTCAGGAAGATTACAGCCCTCTTCCACTGCATGTTGATGAAGATGTCAAAGTAGGGACCGTTGTTGTACTCGTTCTTGTTCTGGGTGTGGAACACGCCCAGCGCGGGGTTCCAGGCGGGTGAGTACCACTTGGTGTTCCACCAGGCGTTTGCGCCTATCTGCATCGTGAGGATGGGCTTGTCGCCGGCTTCGTTCTTCTGGGCCACGAACTCGAAGTACCACTTCAGGTTGAGGGCCAGGGTGGGCACGGGAACCACGTTCTGGTCGGACGAGAACTGCAGCAGGGCCTTGTTGTCCAGGTGCAGGGGGCCGAAGACGAACTCCTTGCGCAGCGAAGCGCTCAGCACGCTCATCGCGTCGGGGTTCTGGCGCACGATGCCCAGGGTGTCGTAGTAGGTGTTGTTCGCCAGCAGCGCGTAGCCTACGGAGGCGTTCATCCTCCAGTGGGGGATGTCGATTTCGGCCCGGATACTGGTTGTGGAAGCCTTGCCGAAGTCATTGTCCCAGCTGTAGTGGTTGCTCTGCAGGCGCCGCTCGTAGTAGGACGGGGTGAGCAGCGTGCTGCTGAAATGGGCGCTGACGCTGACGGGGCTCTTGCGGGCCTTGCGGAAAGGATAGAACTTGAGCGAGGCGTTCGCGCCCAGCTCGAAGTCGGCCGCTTCGTCGCCCAGCAGGGTGTACTTGCCCTTTGCGTCCCAGGTGATGTAGCCGTCCATCATCCGGCCTTCGGCTCCGGCATACAGGTACATCGAATTCTCCTTGTGCGAGGTCGGGCGCAGACTGGTGCTGTCGAAATAATTCATCAGCTTGTCTCCGATTCCGATGTCCAGCTTGGACACGGCCGCGTCTTCGGACCAGGGCTGGAGCCTCAGGAACAGTTTGTTGTCGAATTTGCGCACCCCCATCGAGTCGGCCGTCGCGCCGTCCTTGAAGTTAAAGGTGTTGTTGTAGAAATTCGAGGCGAAGGTGTTCGACGAACTGACGTCGTCGGTGTAGGTGCGGGAATATGTCGAGAATTCGCTGCTGTGTCCCACAAAGGCGGTGGTGATGTCGCGGTCCAGGGAGTCGGCGTTGTACACGAAATTCGTGTCTTTGCGGGCCTTCCATTCGTTTATGAAGTTGAACGGTATCCGGAGCTCCTGCTCCAGGAAGAAGGTCTTCTTGGTTGTCTTGGAAGAAGCGTTCTTCAGCGCGACGTTTATTTCGCGGAATTCCACGGTGGTGTCCCGTATCCACATATTGTCCTGGATGCCGCCGTTCTCTTCGTGACTCAGGGAGTTGGAGATGTAGCCGGCGTGCATCATATATTTCTTGCCCAGATAGTTGGCTCCCACGGCGAAAGTCTTGTTGCGGGTGTCTTCGTTTTCGAGCATTCCTCCGCCTCCGTAGCGGTCGAACAGGATGCTGAAGTTCAGCGCGGGGGTGATGTTCTGGGTGGTGAATATGTGCAGGTTGTCGGATTCCTTGTCGGAGTTGCCCAGCAGGGTGCCGAAGTAACAGAGTTCCGTGTATGCCACCTTGGTGTTGAAGTGCAGCATGTCCGAGGGCGAGCAACTCCAGGACTCGAGCGCGTCATAGAACGGGACCCGTTCGCGGCTCTCCCTGAGGAAATAGTTGTAGTACTGCGCCGGCGATCCGGCGACGCCCAGCCAATTGGCGTTGACGTCCTTGCGCAGGAAGGGATAGTCGTAGAAGCGGTAGTTGAACGATGTGTCGTATTTCACGGGGGTGATCTTCTGGAAATCCGGATCGGTCTGCCAGGCCACCATCCGCTTGTAGAACATCGAATCCGGCAGCGCGAAGGTCTCGAGGATGCGGGGCGTGTTTTCGACGATGCTGTCCCGGATGTCCTGCTTCTCCTGCTTTACCTTGCGCAGGCTGTCCATTTCGGCGAGCTTGATGGGGAGCAGCTGCTCGGCGTCGTATTTGCGGCGCTCCTTGCGGCTAAGTGACCAGTACCAGGCGTAAAACGCGGCCTGGGCGGCGGAGGTTGAGTCAGCGATGTATATGGAGTCGATTTTTGTGTACACGAGCGAATCTTCCCGGGCATGCAGCGAATCCGCGCTCCACCTCAGCGAGTCGGAGACGTCGCGCATCTTCAGAAACAGCGTCTTGAGCGTGTCGGCCGAGATCTTGAGCGAATCCGAGGAATGGCGCAGCGAGTCACGCACCTGCACGTGGGTGAGCGAATCGACCAGGGCGACATACCACTTGTACCTGAAGGGGTCCGTCAGGCGCAGGCTGTCGGGAACCTTGATTGTGTCGCGTGCGGTCAGGTGCGGCAGGGTGTCGGCCTCGGCGGTGAAGTCGAGGGAATCGGACCCTGAGTCAAGCAGGCTGTCCGCTATCGCGATGGCGGCGAAATCTCCGCGCCGGTTCAGTTTGTAGGCGTCGCGTGCATAGATGACAGTGTCGGCGACAGGCTCCTGCGCGGGCGCCTCCAGCCTTTCGCCGGGATTCTGGCCGAATCCCAGTGCGCCGGCGGCGGCGAGTGCCGTCACGGTCACCGGAAACCATATGCGCGACAGAATCTTCATTTGTAATCTACAAATGTACTCACTTTTTGTCAATTGCCAAAAAATGGATAAATTCGCCATCGTTATGGACGGAATTTCAATCCCTGTCACTGTCAGGATGAGTGCGTTGTACGCCGACGAGGAGTTCTCGGACGGTCGCGAGATCGATCTCACGGCCCTGCAGGGGACCAATGCATATTGTTCGGCCGAGTCCGCGACGGCTATACGCAAGGCGCTTTCCTGCATTCCGCCTGCAGGACTGCACTGGATTGACACGGGCGATTACCACTATCTGTCGATGATGTTTCTTGAAAAGATAGCGGAGCCTTTTGCGCTCGTGCTTCTGGACAACCATCCTGACGACCAGGCACCGGCGTTCGACCCGGAGTGCCTGAGCTGCGGCAGCTGGGTTGATGCCGCAAGACAGGGCTGCCCGCTTATGCGCGGTGACGTCTGGATACGGTCTGCGGACGATCTGCCGGAAATCCCCGGGGGTCTGCCGCTCTATATTTCGCTGGATCTGGACGTTCTTTCGACAGTGTTTGCACGCACAAACTGGGATCAGGGGGAGATGACTTTCGCCGGGTTGGCGGAGGCGCTCGGGAGCTTGTGCTCAGGAAGGCGGGTGATCGGCGCTGACGTCTGCGGCGGGCTCACGGCGGCCAAGGGAGCGAGCGCCCGCGACCTGGCGCAGAACCGTGCCCTGCGCCTTGCCGTGCGTGAACTTCTGGCGGGATTCCTCCCCGGACTTACAGATTGTCCTTCCACCACTGCAGCATAGTGCCGCGCAGGTGCAGAACAGTGCCTTCGCGCTCGTTGATCCCGTGCGACCGCATCGGGTACACCATCAGCGAGAATCGCTTGCCATACTTGACAAGTTCGTCGATCAGCATTTCGGTGCACTGGTAATGGACGTTGTCGTCGCCCGTGCCGTGGATCAGCAGCAGTCTGCCCTGCAGTCCCGAGGCCCAGTTGACGGCGGACCCTTCGCGGTATCCTTCGGCGTTGTCCCCGGGCAGGCCCATATAGCGCTCCTGGTAGATGGTGTCATAGCACAACTGATTATACACACCCGCAACGGCGATGCCCGCCTTGTAGATCGCGGGATGCTTGAACATAAGGTTCGCCGTCGAGGATCCCCCGCCTGACCATCCCCACACTCCGATGCGCTCCCTGTCCATCCAGGAATACGTTTCTTCGAGCTTCAGCACAGCCTTGGCGTGGTCTTCGACAGGCAGGATGCCGACCTTGCCGTATATGCTCTTGCGCCAGGCTCTGCCGCGGGGGTTGTTGGTGCCGCGGGGGTCCACACTCATCACCACGAAGCCCTGCCCGCAGAGCAGATGACTCCAACGGTCGTTCGACCAGGAGTCGGTCACGGTCGATGAAGCCGGTTCGCCGTAGACATAGAAAATCACCGGGTATTTCCGGCCCGGATCGAAATCTGCCGGTTTCTGGATCCACGCGTCGAGGACGGTTTCGCCGATGTCGACCTTGACATATTCGCGGTCCGGGAAACCATATTCTCCGAAAGATGCCGCGAATCCGGCGTTGTCCTCCAGGACCCTGACCGTCCTGTGGGACGGCATCTCGACAAGGGTGTAGCGCGGAGGAGTGTTGGAATTGCTGAACGTGTGGACTGCCAGGCGGCCGTCAGCGCTGAATTCATACTTGTTGACTCCGGCGAACTCTGCGGGGGTGATGCGCTCGGCGGGCTTCTTGCCGTCGAGCCTGGCGCGGTACAGGTAAGTGTGGACGGCGTCGTCCTCCGGGGTGGCGTAGAAGTACACCCAGCCCTTCTTGAAATCGTATCTGGCTATGCCGATGACGTCGAACTCGCCGCGGGTGACAAGGGTCTCGGACGATCCGTCGCGGGCAACTTTGTACAGGTGCTTCCAGCCGTCCTTGTCGCTCGTCCAGGTGAAGTATCTGCCGTCCTGCAGCCACGTGATGTCGTCACAGACTCTCAGGAACGCGTCGTCGCGGTCTTCGTACACCTGCGTCAGGGTCATGCCGGTACATTCGCCGTACCAGACTTTGTTTATCTGCTGCCTGCGGTCCATCTGCTGGATCATCACCGTGTTCTCTCCGGGGATGAAGTCCATTCGCGGAATGTAATTTTCGCGCGGGTCGCCCGGCAGGTCGAACCACCTGATGTCAGCTCCCCCGGGGCCCGCCGACGCGATGTCGATCACGCCGACTCTGACCGCGGAGTTCATCGTGCCCACCTTGGGGTAGGGGAGCGCGACGGGAATCGAGTAAACCGAGTCCACGTTGTCCATCATATAGAATGTCCCCGTGCCGGAGGTGTCGAACTGCCAGAAGGCGATGTACCTGCCGTCCGGGCTCCAGCGGAAGCAGTCTCGCAGGCCGAACTCCTCTTCGTACACCCAGTCGGAGGTGCCGTTGACTATGGCGCCGCCTCCGGTCGTCAGTCGCAGGATTTCACCGGTCGAGGGGTCTTCGAGGTATATGTCGCCCTCGCACACATAAGCGACGCGGTTGTCCGCGGGCGAGAATTTGGCGAACATCAGTTCGGTTGAGGGGAAGCCTTTTCCGAGCGCTGTCCGCTCACCTGTGGCGGTGTTCACTACTGCATAGTCGTGCTTGGTGTTCTTGCGCCATACCCTCTTCGACCCGGTTTCCTTGAGCGCCAGAGCGCCGTCGGCGGACAGCTCGAGCCGGGCTTCCCTCTTCGGGGCGCCTTCGGTGAATGTGCTGCCGTCCTCTCCCCAGTACCAGCTCGGCGTGACAGGCCGCGGCAGACCGCGGGAGTATACGTCTTCGAGAGTCAGGGTCTTTTGGGCCGCCGCGGGTGCGGCCGGTATCATCAGGAGCGGCAGCGCCGCAAAAAGGTATTGTATCTTCATAAGAAGCCGATTATCTCTCAAAGATAGGCATTTTTCAGCAAGATTTGTTATTTTTGCGGACCTGTATTTACCCTCCATCCCGCGATGAAGCCGATGAGAATCTTGATACTGAGCCTTTTGATCGGTCTTCTGCCCTGCAATTCCGGGCAGGATACGATACGTGTTCAGTGTTCGCTCGACGTGCTCGCGCCTCCCCGCAAGGCCGAGATGCTGCCGCTTCCCGGGGGACCGTATATTTCGGAAGTGTGCCCCCGCAACGTGTCATATGCGCCGCTCAAGGGTGAATGCTTCGACTGGATCGAACTGTGCAATCCTCTGGACGACACTCTCTCGCTCGACGGCTGGGCGCTCGCTGACAAGAAGTGCAAGCACGTCTGCCCCCTGGACGGGAAGACAATGCTTCCCGGCTCGCGGCTGCTCATATATGCTGACAAGGATTCCGTACAGGCCCCTTCCGCCGTGCGTCTTGCTCTCAAGGGGGAAGGCACGGTCCAGCTGCTCGACCCCTCCGGCGAATGCGCCGACCGTATTCCGTACGGCGAAGTGCGCGCCGATATGAGCAAGGGCAGGGACAGGGCGGACGGACCGCTGCTTTATTATACGGCGCCCACCCCGGGGCGCGGGAATGCCCGCGGCCTGCCAAAGGTGGCGGAAGCTCCCGTCGCCGACATTCCTTCCGGCCAGTACGATTCGGCGGTGACCGTCAACCTGAGCGCCCCCGGCCGGATACGATACACGTTGGACGGCTCGCGCCCCGACTCCCTTTCAAGCATATGGCAGGGCCCGCTGACATTCACTTCGCCCGCCGTATTGCGCGCCGTAAGTTTCGAGAACGGAGCGGTGCCGAGCGCGGAATCCTCGTACACGTATATAGCAGGCCGCAGACATACCCTCGATGTCGTCAGTGTGATGAGCGATCCTGACGGGTTGTATTCATCCGCCAAAGGGATTTTGGTCGAGGGGCCCGGCGCCTCGCCCGAGTTCCCTCATCTGGGCGCAAATTACTGGAAGGGGTGGAAAAGGGCCTGTGTGCTGCAGCTCCTGCCTTCTGACGGCGGAGCAGGCTTCAGCCAGGCCTGCAGGATGTCGGTATTCGGCGGGTTCACCAAGGCCAATCCCAAGAAGGCTCTGAAGTTCAGTTTCAAGGACGTGTACGGCACTCCGAAACTGCATTATCCGCTGTTCGAAAACCGCGATTTCGACGAATTCGGAACCGTGGTGCTGCGTTGCGGAGGCCAGGACACCTACAAGGGGATGATGCGTGACGACCTTGTTGCAATGCTCGCAGACACCGTGCTGGACGTTATGGCCAGCCGCCCGGCAGTGCTCTACATAAACGGTGATTACAAAGGAATTTACTATATAAGGGAAAAGATAAACGAGGATTTCGTCGCCTCCCGGCTCGGGGTGAGTCCCGGGTCCGTGACCATAATGCAGGGTACCGGCCAGGCGCATTGCGGCAGCCCCGCGAAGTGGAAGGCTCTGATGGCCTGGATAAGGAATCACGACTTGTCCCGTGACGAATGCTACGACAGCGTCTGCGGGCAGGTGGACGTGCAGAGTTATGCCGATTATATCGTCGCCGAGATGTTCATTGGCAATACCGATCTGGGCAATGTCCGCTGGTATCGGAGCGACGAGGACGACGGCCGCTGGCACTGGATACTCTACGACACCGACCTTTCTCTGGAGCCCGGCGAAAAGGCGGACGCTTTCAATGTCATCGATCCGGTTCCCGGTCCTGACAAATATTACAGCACGGCCCTCTTCAACGCCCTGGTCCGCAATCCGCGCTTCCGTGACCTGTTTGTCAGCAGGCTTGAGTTCCAGATGAACAATGTCTGGAACGAAGAGCGGGTGCTGGGCGCCATCGACTCGCTGTCGACTTTGATAGGGGGTGAAGTCGAGGCCAATTACCGCAAGTGGGGGAAGCCGTCACCTTCACGCTGGCTTGGCTGCGTGGATGTCTTCAGGGCTTTCACGAAGGGCCGCAAGGCGCATTTGCGCAGGGAATTCGCGACAAGGCCGGAGCTCCGCCGCATAATCGCGCTCACCCCCGAAGAACTCGACCGCTGTTTTCCGCGCTGACAGGCCTCTCACCTCAGATCTGTCACTATCCAGCCCGGGCCGGCGCTGAAGCTGAACTTGCCGGGGTCGTCGGATTTGGCCTCGTACAATGTGTTGCTGATGCAGATGTCGGTCACGCTCCCGATATTGGAATTTATATAGTCTTCGAGAGACGGGGCATCCTCGACATAGGCCTCTCTCGAGGCCGGATCAGCGACGGTGAGCGTGATGCCGTCGCAGTATATTTCAAGGCCGTTTCCGCTGATTCTGAAGCAATTGTCCTGGGCGGTGGCTGTGCCGGAGTAGATTACCGGAGCGCCGTTGTCGACGGTGATGCTGTAGTCTGCCGTGATGCGGCAACTCCCGAGCCTGGACAGGATGCCGGCGACGTCAGGATGCTGTCCGGAAGCCGTCGCGGCTCCGAGCGAAAGGGCGAGAATGACTGTCAGGATTTTCCTCATGCGGCAAATGTAATAAAAATTAACTATATTTGTAGATTAAAGAATATAGGATATGGAAGGAACGGAACTCAAAGACCTCGGTCTTGATTACAATACCGCACGCAAGAAACTTGCCATGCCGGAATACGGCCGCAGCGTAGTGTCTATGGTCGAGCAGCTCAAGACTGTCGAAGACAGGGCGAAACGCAGCGAGCAGGCCAGGGCTGTGGTGAAAGTGATGGAATTGCTGAACCCCCAGGTCCGCACCCAGGAGAACTGGGCGCAGAAACTCTGGGACCACCTGTACATAATCTCGGGCTTCGATCTAGACATCGATTCCCCTTACCCCTGCCCTGTGCCCGAGGATTTCGCCACCAGGCCCGTGCCCATCCCGATGAAGGATTCAAAGATCAGGGCCGCCCATTACGGCCGCAACATCGAAAAGATAATCGACCTGCTCTGTGACGAGCCCGACGGCGAAGTCAAGACTGCGATGATCCGCTCGCTCGCAACGTATATGCGCCAGCAGTATCTGATCTGGAACAAGGACAGCGTGGCCGACGAGACAATATTCGCCGACATCGAGAAGCTCTCAGACTACAAGATCAAGGTGCCGGAGGGCCTCAGCCTGTCCAAGATTTCCGACGATGCATCCTTCGCCCGCCCGACAATGAGCATCAACGTCGGCCAGGGCGGCTCCCAGCCCAAGAACCGCCAGGGGCGCGGTCACAACCGTAACAAGAAGAACAAGAAATGAAATTACCACACCTGTCATTCTGGGACAACTGGGACGAGGACGAACGCAATTCGGCCGTCAAGATCGTCGGCCTTGCAGTGGCCGTGCTGGCTGTTTTCGTCCTTATCTCCGACGTTTCGTATATGCTTCACTGGCGGGAGGACATGAGCCTGGAAGGCAATCCGGACGCGTCCGCCGTGGCCAGAAACTCCGCCGGACCCCTTGGATACAGGACCGGCCGCCTGATGGTGTGCGATCTGTTCGGAGTCGGCAGCCTGGCGCTCCTCGTCATCCTGGCGGCGGTGTTCCTGAGGCTGACCTTCCGCAAGTGGCGCGCATCCCTTCTGCGCACTGCGCTGCTCTCGGTGTTCGGCGCATTTGTCGCGTCCGCGCTTCTGGCATATATAGCGTCGTTCATTCCGGCCCTGTCCACGATTTTTGGGGGAGGAGGCCTTGGCGGCCATTGCGGCGCGGCGCTGGTGAGCGGCCTCGGCGGACTCGTGGGTACAATTGTGACCGGCCTTCTGATCCTGCTGATGGCCGTGGTGCTGCTGTTCTTCTGTTCTCCGCGTTTCAATGCCTGGCTGGGCTCTTCGTCCAAGTCCGGGGAAAAGGAAACGGCCGGGCCCGAGCCCGCATCGGAACCCGTTCCGGAGCCGGTTTATGAGCCCGGGCCGGTCGCGGACCCTGAACCGGACCCTGAGCCGGACCCCGAGCCGGCTGCGGATCCCGAGCCCCCTCAGGAAACCCCCGCTGTGGAAGGCAGCCTCGAGATAGTGACCGACAAGACTCTCGAAGCCGAGGTGGTCGAGGATCTCAAGCCCATCGACAACCGCCTCGACCCTCCTGACGGACTGCCCAGATACAAGTTCCCTTCGCTGGACCTTCTGCAGTCGTACGGCAATTCCCGCTCCGAAGTGTCGACCGAGGAACTCACCGTCAACAACAACAAGATACGCGCTACCCTGGCCAACTACCGGATCAGCGTCGATGACGTGAAGGCCGTGGTCGGCCCGACAGTCACGCTGTACAAGGTCTACCCTTCGGCCGGCGTCCAGATAGCCCAGATAAAGCGTCTGCAGGACGACATTGCCGTGTCCCTGGCCACAAAGGGCGTCCGTGTCATAACCCTGCAGGATTCAGTAGGTATCGAGGTCCCCAACAAGACATCCTCGATAGTTCCGCTGAAGTCCCTTCTCAACGATGATTCCTTCCGGGAGAGCAAGTATGAACTGCCTGTCGCCATCGGCTACACCATTACCCAGAAGGTCAAGGTGTTCGACCTCTCGGACGCCCCCCATCTGCTGATCGCGGGCGCGACCAAGCAGGGCAAGTCCGTGGGCCTGAACGTCATAATCAATTCGCTGCTGTACAGCAAGCACCCTTCCGAACTCCGTTTCGTGTTCATCGATCCCAAGATGGTCGAATTCTCGGCCTACGGCTCGCTGCTCGACCATTATCTGGCGGTTCTGCCCGATTATGCGTCCGAAGAGGAAGAGGCTTCGAACGCCATCGTCAAGTACCCCAAGGACGCCGAGAAGGTCCTGCGCAGTCTGTGCACCGAGATGGACCAGCGCTACGAGCTGCTGGCCAAGGCCGGGGTAAACAATATCAAGAACTACAACGCCAAGTACAAGGATCGCAAGCTTCGTCCCGACGCAGGTCACCGTTTCCTGCCCTATCTGGTCGTTGTCGTGGATGAATACGCCGACCTTACGATGTCCACCGGAGCTTCTCCTGAAGCACGTGCGGCGTCGCGCAGCATCACCAACTCGATTATCCGCCTGGCCCAGAAAGGCCGCGCCGCCGGCCTGCACGTCATACTGGCGACCCAGCGTCCGTCAGTCGACGTCATCTCCGGCATCATCAAGAGCAATTTCCCTATGCGTATAGCCTTCCGTGTCGCATCCAAGGTGGACTCGATGACCATCCTCGATTCACCCGGCGCCGAAAAGCTCATCGGCCGCGGAGATATGCTCTTCTCGTCCGGAGGCATAGACATAGAGCGTATCCAGTGCGCGTATATAAGCGGAGACGAGATCGACGCCGTCAACGCTTTCATCGGCGCCCAGAAGGGTTTCGGCAAGTCCTACAACACCCCGTACTATCTGCCTTCGGCCTCCGAGCAGGGCGCAGAAGGCGGCGAGGGCGGCGGAATGGTCGATATCCACAACCTTGACGACCGCTTTGAGGAAGCCGCCAAGATGGTCGTCCTCTCGCAGAGGGGGTCCACCTCCGATCTGCAGCGCAAGCTCGGTATGGGCTACGCCAAGGCCGGCCGTGTGATGGACCAGCTCGAGGCCGCCGGCGTGGTCGGTCCCCAGGAGGGCTCCAAGCCCCGTCAGGTTCTGGTCCCTGATCTGGATTCTCTCCAGAGCATCCTGGATGCATATATGAAATAGCGGCGCGATGGTGAAATCCTTCAAAGTGGCGGGACACTTGTTCAGCCTGACGCTCCCGGACAGCAGTCCCCTGTGGGAACTGCTGACTCAGTATGATCCTTTCGAGGCAGATTCCTCCGAGTGCCCGCTGTTCACGTTGGAACTTGCCGACACATTGCCGGAAGGGGAGAAGGAGAACGTCTATGACGCCCCCGCCGAGGACGGCGAGACCGTGGTCCGGCTGTTCAGTCAGGCGGGCGGCTGGCTGATCGAGATGACACCGGACCACCGTGTGCCTGTCGTGGCGCGTATGTGGACTGACGCCTCGTTCCGCAAGGCGCGGCTGATGTTGCTGAGCCGTCGCAAATCTGACGCCTTGTTCGCGGTCAACAACTCCCTGATGCTGCTTTACGCTTTCCGCACCGCCTCTCTCGGGACCCTCGAGATGCACGCGTCGGTTGTGGTCAAGGACGGCAGGTCCTACCTGTTCCTGGGCAAGAGCGGCACCGGCAAGAGCACTCACAGCCGCCAGTGGCTCTCCCTGTTCCCGGACGCCCGCCTGATGAATGACGACAATCCGATAGTGCGGGTGTGGCCGGACGGAAGCATTATAGCCTATGGTTCCCCTTGGAGCGGCAAGACACCCTGCTACCGTAACGAGCAGGCTCCGGTCGGCGCCTTCGTGCTCATCCGCCAGAGCCCGGACAATGTCCTGACTCCTATGGAACTGCTTGAATCATATGCCACCTTGTACTCGTCCTGCTCGGGTTTCAAGGCTGACCGCGCAATGGCGGACGGCCTTCACTGCACCCTCGAGAAGACGGTCACCACCGTCCCCTGTTTCATCCTTGACTGCCGTCCCGACGAGGACTCTGCCAGGGTCTGTCATAACGGTGTCAAGTGATGGACGCGCAGAAGATAGTCCTGCCCAACGAGATAATGCTCGCCGAGGTCTCCGCTCTGCTGGACGAAGGCCGTCCGGTCGTCATTATGACCAAGGGATGCAGCATGCTCCCATTCATCCGGGGCGACAAGGACAGCGTCGAACTCGTCAAGCGTGACTCGTATTCGGAGGGCGATATAGTGCTCTCGCAAATATCCTCCGGCCACTATGTCCTGCATCGCATCTTCGCTCTGGACGGCGACCGCGTCACTCTCAAGGGCGACGGCAACCTGGTCGGCACCGAAAGCTGCCTGATTTCCGACATCTGCGGCACGGCGGTGGCGATAATCCGTCCTGACGAGACCCGCAGGGATTGCACAGAACCCCGCTTTGAGCGCCGCAGCCGCCGCTGGCGCCGCAGTCCGTATATAGTAAGACGGCTTTTCCTTGCATTTTACAGAAGAGTAATATTATGAAGACAATTCCCGGTTTCACCATCCGTCCGCTCGCCCGTGAATTCATACTTGTCGCCGAGGGCCGCAGCCAGGTAAATTTCAACAAGATGATCTCGCTCAACAAGACCGCCGCTTTCCTGTGGAAGGAGGTCGACGGGCGCGAGAGTTTCACGGTAGAGGACCTCGCCGACCTGCTGTGCGGCGAATATGAGGTCGACCGCGAGACCGCCCTCAAGGACTCGCAGACCCTTGCGGACAAATGGATCGAGGCCGGAATTGCCGTCGAATAGAATGAGAGATTTCCGCCCCACTTTCCGTTCTCTGATGCATATGCCGCGCAAGTTGTGGCTGCGCATCGCGGTCAGTTGTCTGCTGGGCATCGCGCTCATCGCAGTCTCGCTTGCCTTCGTCCAGGCTTCCAAGAATGTCGTGGACGTGGCCACCGGGCCTGCCGGAGATCCGCTGCTGCCCAGTGTATTGCTGATGGCATCGGTGATGCTCGTGCAGGTGCTGCTGCGCGTTGCCGCAAGGTGGTGGGACGGCTATGTGTCGGTGGGCGCCCTGAATGACCGCCGGGCCGCGATGTTCGAGCGCGTCATCCGAAGCACCTGGTCCGGGAAGGAGAAGTTCCACAGCGGCGACACGGTCAACCGCCTTGAGGAGGACATCCGCGTGGTGACCGACTTCACCTGCTCCACCCTGCCCGATACCATAATCACCATAGTCCAGTTTATTGCGGCCTCGCTGTATCTGTTCTTCCTTTCGCCCGATCTCGCCTGGATACTGGTATTCATAATGCCGGTCGCGGTGGTTGGCAGCCGGCTCTTCTTCCGCAAACTGCGCTCCCTGACCTCCGAGATACGTTCCGAAGAGGGACGCATCCAGAGCCATATCCAGGAGAGCCTCCAGCACCGCATACTGGTCAAGACCCTGGGCTCCGCGGCGGACGTCATCGCAAAACTCGGCTCGATGCAATCCAAGGTCGCCCGCAAGAATGTCACCAGGATCAACTACAATGCGATTTCCCGCGGCTTCATGCAGCTCGGATTCGCCGCGGGCTATGCCCTGGTGTTCTTCTGGGGCGCGTTCGGCCTTCGTGCAGGCACCGTGACCTACGGAATGATGGTCGCCTTCCTGCAGCTGGTCGGCCAGGTCCAGAGGCCCGTCGCAAACCTCGCCCTGCAGATTCCCGCTTTCATCAGGGCCCTCTCTTCTCAGGACCGTATAATGGACCTCGAGACCCTCGAACAGGAGGAGGACGTTCCCGATATCGCCCTCGACGGGGCTCCGGGCATCCGCCTTGAGAATTTGCGCTTCTCGTACGACGACGGTTGCAAAGAGGTCATCCGCGACCTCGATTTCGATTTCGCCCCCGGCTCGATGACGGCCATCCTGGGCCCCACCGGAGCCGGCAAGAGCACCCTTGTGCGCATAGTGCTTTCCCTTCTGAAGCCCGACAGCGGCCGCGTGCTGCTGTACTGCGGCGACAAGACAGTCGAATCCGGCATCGCCACCCGCTGCAACTTTATGTATGTACCCCAGGGGAATTCCCTGCTCAGCGGCACCATACGCGACAACCTGAGGGTCGCCGCGCCCGATGCTGATGACGAGGCCCTGAGGGACGTGCTGCACCTTGCCGCCGCCGATTTCGTTTTCGACCTTCCTAATGGCCTGGACACGCAGTGCGCCGAGATCGGCGCCGGCCTCAGCGAAGGCCAGGCCCAGAGAATAGCCGTCGCCCGCGCCCTTCTGCGTCCCGGCGGCATCCTGATTCTCGACGAGGCCACTTCGGCCCTGGACGCCGCCACTGAGCTCGAACTCCTCGAGCGCCTTGCCGAGCGTTACCGCGGCTCCAAGACCATCCTCTGCATCACCCACCGCCCCGCCGCCACCGGCTACGCCGACAAAGTTCTGAAATTGAACTGATTCTCCGCTCCGCAGGGACTGCCCCCGGCCTGGTTCGCTTCGCTTCGAACGAGTTCGAAGCAGTCATTATCGAGGGGCGTACCCCTCGAGCTCCCTGCGTCGCAATGCTCCGATTAACAAAGTGAGCGCGCGGTCCCCCCGTTCACATGGCCACGGGCGGCCATGCCATCCGGGGGCAGTCCCTGTCTCCGCTACAAATCAGTTCAATTTGTTAGAATCCCTCTGAAGTCCAGGTGGAGTCGGCGCTGATCAGGCAGGCTTCGAGGCCTTCGTGGGATTCGA
>R04__coassemble_383_pt1 | contig 16206 bp, 10 predicted proteins | sample R04__metabat2_low_PE_037 | metagenome-assembled genome bin R04
CCCGCATGCCGACGCTGTGCGGAGTGCGCCGCCGCGGCTACACCGCCGAGTCCCTCAAGATGTTCTGTGACAAGATAGGCGTCACCAAGCACGACCAGCTGATGGATATCCAGCTGCTTGAGTGGTGCGTGCGCCAGGACCTGAACGCCCGTTCCAACCGCTATATGGTGGTCCAGGACCCCGTCAAGGTCACCCTGACCAATTATCCCGAGGGCCAGGTCGAATGGTTCGACTGCCCGCTCAATCCCGCCGAGCCCGAAGGCGCGACGCGCAAGGTCCCCTTCACCGGCACCCTCTGGATCGACCGCGCCGACTTTATGGAGGACGCGCCCAAGAAATTCTTCCGTCTCAAGCCCGACGGCGAAGTGCGCCTGAAATACACCTACATAATCAAGTGCAACGAAGTCATCAAGGACGCCGAAGGCAACATAACCGAGCTCAAGTGCACCTATGACCCGTCGACCCGCCCCGGAGCAGGGGAGTGGCGCAGCGTCAAGGGCACGATCCACTGGGTCTGCACCGACTTCGCAAAGAGCATCGAACTCCGCAATTACGACCGCCTCTTCACCCTCGCCGACATGAGCCAGGTGCCCGAAGACAAGGACTACAAGGACTTCCTGAACCCCGATTCGCTTACGATTGGCGCCGGACTCGCCGAGCCCGCCCTGCTCGAGGACAAGTCCGGCATCGCTGTCCAGTTCGAGCGCACCGGCTACTATATCCTCGACAAGGACAGCACGTCCGGAAAGCCCGTCTTCAACAAGACGACCTCGCTCAAGGATTCATACAAGCCCGAGTAGGGCTCCGGTTACATAAGGCCGAGCACCTTGGCCCTTGACAGAAGGCAGTTTCCGACGGAGGCTGCCTTTGTTTCGAGCCGTGACAGGCGGATGCGGGTGTCGGAGTTGACTCGCGACAGCGACAGGCGGTTCACGGCCGTCTTGATGGGCAGGCGGAGGTAGTCCTTGCCAACTATCAGGCGCCCGCCGATGACCACCAGCCCGGGATTGAAAATGTTTATGATGCCGGCGATGGCGCGGCCCAGAGTTTCGCCGATCTCGCCTATGCATTCGATTGCGAGCACGTCCTCCTCGATGACCGCCTGCAGTATCTCCTGCAGTTCGATGTCGCCTTTGCGCGCGAATGCGCCTGACAGCGACGAGCGGCGGCCGGACTTGAGTTTCTCGATCATCATCCGGTGCAGGGCCGATCCTGACGCTCCGGTTTCCAGGCATCCCACCTTGCCGCAGCGGCAGATGATGTCGTTGTCCAACAGGGGGAAGTGCCCGATCTCGCCCGAGAATCCGGACTTGCCGTAATACAGGCGCCCGTCCATCACCATCCCCATTCCGAGGCCCCAGTTGAGGTTGATGAATATCATATTGCGGTCCCTGTCCTCGCCCAGCGTCATATATTCGCCGTAAGTCATTGCGCGGGAGTCGTTTTCGAGCGATACGGGCACGCCCAGCTCCTTGCGGAAGAAGGCGGTGATGGGGATGTCCTCGCTGACGAAGTAGGTCAGCGAATAGCCCTTCTCGGGATTGACGCGTCCCGACAGGCTCATCCCGACTCCCAGGATATGGTCCCAGCTCAGGCCTATGCCGGTCACTTCCTCGCGTATCAGGCGGCACATGTTGCGGAATGACTCCTCGCTGGCTTCGAGCACGAATTCGATGTCCTCGATGAAGTGGATGACTTCTCCCTTGAAGTCGCAGACGGCTATGTGGAAATGGTGGCGCGCCACGTCCACGCCGACGAAATATCCGGCGTCGGGTTTGAGGCCGTAAATGTTGGGCCTGCGCCCTCCGGATGTGCCGATCTTGCCCTCGTCCTGCAGGAAGCCCTCGTCGATGAGTTCGGCTGTGAACTTGGTGATTGTCGGGACGCTGATTTCCAACGCCTTGCTGATGTCGGCGATGCTCTGGGCCCCGTTCTGGATGCACAGACGGATAATCTCTCTCTTGACTGAGGAATTCTTTGCGCCGGGGTCGGTCAGGAAGGTTTTGGTCATCTCGTTGGTCGGTTTAGACAAAAATATGCAAAAAATTTCTATATTTGTAAATATTATTGAAAAATTTTAATAATGATGGCAAAGGAAAAGTCCTCCGGACAGCGCAAACGCAGGCTCTCGATGCGTGCAAAGCTCGGCCTCGGGCTGGCTGCGATAGCCGTTACCCTGCTGATATCCAGCGCGATATCCGTCACTGAATACTCGAGGATGAGTTCCTATGTTTCCGACCTTATCGCCGATGATCTGGACGGCATCAGCATCGCGCGCAGCCTTTCGGACGCCTCGAACCGCTATAATATGGAGATTCTGGACAGGGTCGGCGACGAGACTTCGATAGGCCTGCCTTCGTTTGACTCGCAGTCGTTCGTGCGGCAGTGTGATTCGCTGCGCAGCGAACTCCGCACCGGCCAGATCAAGCACCTCGTCGATTCCGTGCTGTACTCATTTTCGGGCTATATGGTCACCTCGCTCGAACTCGAAAATATCCTCGAGTCTGACTTCATCGACTCCCGCAGCTGGTATTTCGACCGCCTGCAGCCCCGCTACACCCGTCTGGGCGACGATATCGACAAACTCTCGGAAGCCATCTACAGCGACCTCGAGACCAATTCGGTCAACTTCGACCGCGGCTTCTACCGCTCCATAATACCCGGCATAGTGGCCGTAGGCGTGGGCCTGCTGCTTATTCTGATGCTGCTGTTCTTCGTCTCGTCCAGCTACGTGCGCCCCGTCTACAAGATGCTCGACGGCCTCAAGGCATACCGTGACAGCGACAAGAAATACAACTACCGCTTCGACGGCGACGACCAGCTCGCCGAGCTCAACGACTGTATCGGCGAGATAGCCGAAGAGAACCGCCAGCTGCGTCACCGGCTCCTTAACCAGCGCAAGCCCTCCGAAGTCAGATGAACTGGAGAACCATCAGCAGAAATGTGGGTTATGCCCTGCTCGTCAGCGCGCTGTTTATGCTGCTGAGCGTCGGCGTGTCGCTGCTCGACGGCGGCGATTCCGCCCTGTCGCCGCTGCTGATATCCTTTCTCATAACCTTCATCGTAGGCATCTTCCCCTTCATATTCGTGCGCAGGACTCCGGCGATCACCCTCAAGGAGGGCTATATGATCATCACCCTGTCCTGGCTGCTGTCCTTCGTGTTCGGCACCCTGCCGTACGCGCTCTGGGGCGGCCCCTTCACCCTTGACAACGCCTGGTTCGAGAGCGTCTCGGGATTCACGACCACCGGCTCCACCGTGCTCTCGAACGTCGAAGAGCTTCCCAGGAGCCTGCTCTTCTGGCGCAGCGCGACCCACTTCATCGGCGGCTTGGGAGTAGTCGTGTTCCTGCTGCTTATAATCCCGGGCTCCAGCCCGATGAAGATGCGCCTGACAAATATGGAGCTGAGCTCGCTGAGCCGCGGCAGCTATTCCTCCCGGTCGGGCAAGACTGCCTATATCTTCGCGTACGTGTACATCGCTATATGTCTGGTCGCATTCCTGCTGCTGTGGATCGCCGGAATGTCCCCGTTCGACGCCATCTGCCACGCGATGAGCGTCAGCGCCACCGGCGGATTCAGCACCCGCAATCTGTCGATCGCGGCGTTCGGCTCACGTCCCATCGAACTGATAATGATGGTGATAATGCTGCTCAGCTCGCTGCATTTCGGACTGCTGTACCTCGCTGTCATACACAGGTCGATCAAGCCCCTCAACAACCCGGTGCTGAAGTTCTTCCTGCTGTCGTTTGTCGTGATGACCGTCCTTCTGGGCATCACTCTCAGGGCAGGCGGGCAGGCTTCCACGCTGGGATCTGCAATGTGGCAGGCGGCCTTCCAGACTGCCTGCGCCGCGTCCACCTCGGGATTCGCGATAACCGACAACGCCGCCTGGCCGCTGCTGCCGAACATGCTCCTGATGGTGATGGCGATAATGTGCGGCTGCGCGGGTTCCACCTCCGGCGGTGTCAAGGCCGACAGGGTCCTTGTGCTGCTCAAGAGCATCGCCTGCCGTGTCCGCCGCATACTGCGCCCGTCGTCTGTCGCCGAAGTGAGCCTCGGCAGGCGCGTCCTGACTGACGAGGAGGTATCTCCGCACATCCTGTACCTTGCCCTGTATGCGCTTCTGCTGCTTGTTTCAGTCATATTGGTGTCGATGTGCGGTGTCGGTGACGAAACTGCATTCACGGCTTCGATCACCTCGTTGAGCAATGTCGGACCCGCCACGGGCGGGCTCTCTCTGATGGGCAATTTCGGCGCCCTCAATCCCGCTGCGAAGTTTGTTTTCACCCTGGATATGTTCCTCGGCCGAGTCGAGATATATCCTGTCATCGCCGTCGTGGCGATGATTTTCGAGCGCCGTCGCAGATAATGGACAGGGCCGCATTTCTGTACAAGTCTTTTCTGGACCATTTCGACGCGGAGCCCACTCCCTGTCAGGATGCTCTTTTCCACAAGGTCGCAGAGTTTGCGGTCGGCGATGACGCCGACATCCTCGTTGTGAACGGATATGCCGGCACCGGCAAGACCACGGCCCTGTCGGCCGTTGTCGCAGCCTTCCGCGAGATGAACGTCCGTTCGGTGCTCCTGGCCCCGACCGGGCGCGCCGCCAAGGTGATGAGCGGCATTTCCGGCCGCCCCGCATACACCATTCACAAGCACATATACCGCCAGAAATCCGTCGGCGCAGACGGCTTCGGCCAGTTCTCGATTGTCCCCAACAAGGGCAAGGGCGTGCTTTACGTCGTCGATGAGGTGTCGCTGATAGGCATAGATGCCACCGACCGCGGCCAGGCCCTGTTCGGCACCGGCAACCTGCTCGAAGACCTGATAAATTTCGTGCGCAGCGGCGACGACTGCCGCCTGATACTGGTAGGTGACTCCGCCCAACTGCCGCCCGTTGGCCTGGATGCCTCGCCCTCGCTCTCGCCCGAGTATATGGACGGTTTCGGGGGAGTGATGTACACAACCCTCACTACGGTCGTGCGCCAGGCAGCCGAATCGGGCATCCTGCGCAACGCCACGGCCCTGCGCGAACTCATCGCCGGCCACGACGGATACTCCACTTTCGATTCCCTCGAGATCGACATCAAAGGCTGCGACGACATCGCGCGTGTCAAGGGGAGCGAACTCATCGAGACCCTCTCGGACGCCTACGGCCGCTACGGCGAGGACGAGACAGTGGTGCTGTCGCGCTCAAACAAGCGCGCCATCCGCTACAACCTCGGCATCCGCGGCACCGTGCAGTTCAAGGAGGACCGTCTGGTACACGGCGACAAGCTGATGATAGTCAAGAACTGCTACCAGTTCCTGGATGACGTCGAGGGCCTGGACTACCTGGCCAACGGCGACATCGCCAAGCTGTTGAAGGTGAGCAATTTCGAGGAGCGCTACGGCCTGCATTTCGCCGACGCCGTGCTCGCTCTGCCGGACTACGGTGACGCCGAGATAAAGGCGAAGATTCTGCTCGACACCCTCGAGTCCGAGTCCGCCTCGCTCACCTACGAGCAGCAGAACGCTCTCTATCAGGGTGTCAACGCCGATTACGACTACATCGTGGGCAAGAAGATGCGTTACGACAAGGTCCGCGAGGATAAATACTACAACGCCCTCCAGATCAAGTACGCCGAGGCCATAACCTGCCACAAGAGCCAGGGCGGCCAGTGGAAGTGCGTCTTCATAGACTGCCCCTTCTGGCAGGACGAGCAGACCGTGGACGACCTGAAGTGGCTGTACACGGCCCTCACCCGCGCCGTCGAAAAAGTTTATCTGGTCAATTTTCCCGACCGTTTCTTCCGAGTATGAAAAGCAGACTCCTCATACCGCTCATCATACTGCTTGCCGCCTGCGCAAGGGAGGTCCCAGACGTGTCGCTGACGTCGCAGGACGAAACTCCCGTCCGGGGCGGTGTGCTGAACGTGCGTTTCGGAACTGACCTTTCGGCCGTGCTGGAGCAGGGTGTGGATGGCCCCGCGACCAAGTCCGCCGACCTGAATGCCGCGCTTGAATCCATCGGAGCGGTGAGCGTGCAGAGGCTTTTTTCCGCCGATCCGCGTTGGGAGGCGCGTCATCACCGCGAGGGACTGGACCGCTGGTACAGGGTGATTTATGATCCTGAAGCGGCCGATCCCACCAAGGCTGTCAAAGCCGTCTCAGGCCTGCCCGGAGCCGAGATAGTGGAAGCCCCGCACGCAAGGCGTCCGCTCGGGAGCGTCCCCCTGCCTTTCAATGACCCTGTCGCGCTCAAATACCAATGGTCTTTCTGCAACGACGGGACACTGCATTCCGGCTTTGCCAAGGGCGCTGACATCGACGTCGTGTCCGTATGGCGGAATTACACCGCAGGGTCTCCGGATGTCATTGTGGCGGTGATCGACGGCGGCATCGACACGTCCCATCCCGACCTCGGCCCCGTGACGATCCCCGCAGGCGAGGACGGCTCAAAGAATTTCTGCGAAACCGATTTCGGCGGCAGGAACAGCAAACTGATCGACCCCTGGGTCCTCTACCCCTACGACCACGGCACTCACGTTGCCGGCACGATAGGCGCAATCAACAACAACGGCCAGTATGTCTGCGGCATCGCCGGCGGCTCTGACGGGACCGGGGGAGTGCGGCTTCTGAGCTGCCAGGTGTTTATGTACGACACCTCCACGACTTCCGAAGAAGAACCGTCCGAGTATTACGGCGACACTGCGGACGCCCTGGTCTGGGCCTGCGACAAGGGCGCGGTGATCGCCAACAACAGCTGGGGATACGTCTATGACGACGAAACCCAGGCTTCGCGAGGCAAGGTGGATGCCGCAGACAAGACCGCAATCGACTACTTTATAAAGTATGCCGGATGCGACAACGACGGAGCCCAGCTGCCCGACAGCCCGATGAAGGGCGGCGTGGTGCTGTTTGCCTCCGGCAACGAAGGCTGGCAATACGGCTGGCCCGCCGGTTACGCTCCCGTCATAGCTGTCGGTGCCATAAGCGGCACCGGAGAGCGTGCACCGTACTCCAACTACGGCGACTGGGTGGATATCTGCGCTCCCGGCGGCTATCCCGAGTCAGACTGGTCCGAGGCGATCTACAGCACGATGCCGATGGATTCGAAATATGTCTGGACGTGGGACGGTTACCGCGCCGAATATGACGGAATGTGCGGCACATCAATGGCCTGTCCGCACGTCAGCGGCGTGTGCGCGCTCCTGGCTTCGTATTTCGGCGGCCCCGGATTCACTGCGGACGACCTTGCCGAGAGACTGCTGGACGGTGTCAACACCTCGTTCCCGACAGGTTCGGGCGGCAATATCGGTAAGCTTGTCAGCGCATGGGGCGCCTTCGCTTCCGGCGCAAACCACCCTCCCGAGGTCGTCGGAACACCTGATCCCGTGCTGATAGACAAGTCCGGGTCTGAAATCAGGATGCTTCCCTCGGACTTTATCACCGATCCCGACGGCGAGTCTCTGCTGTGGTCCGTGTCGGTCTCTGATGCTGCTGTCAGCGCCGAGGTCGACGGAAAATATATTGTCCTGACAGGACTCGAATGCGGGTATGCCGATGTCACCGTCACAGGCACAGACGCCGCCGGCGAGAGCGCGGCCGTCAGTTTCACGGTGCTTGTGCGCGATTCCCTCTACAATTCAGGCAACGGAGTCGATAACGACCCTTTCGATCTGTATCCCGTGCCGGTTGTCGACATCCTCCACATACGCCCCGACAGGGATGCCGATTTTGAAGTGACGATCACCAATTCGACCGGCCGCGTGCTGATGGACCAGCGTATGTATGCCGGTCCCTTCAACCCCGCCACCGTCGATATGACGAAATGCGCCACCGGCTTGTATTTCGCCCGCATAACCATCTCGGGCAGTGAGTATACTTATTCTTTTGCGAAGCAATGAAAAAGGCGATACTCAGCATACTGATCCTGGCCCTCCCGCTGTCCGTGCGGGCGCAGTACTCGATTTCGACCGAAGGCGCCGCTTCCGTCGGCGCAACGGCGCTGCGGGTTTTCCGCGACCCCGCCGCCCTGGGCTCAGGCGGAATGTCCGCACTCACCCCTTCAGCCTTGGCTGCGTTCTCCAACCCGGGCACCGTGCCTTTCGCGGGAGGTATGATGGATGCGGCTGTCGCGTACGAATGCTGGCAGCCCGGACTCGGGCTGTCCGACGACATCAATGCCGGCATCACTTACAATATCGCCGACAAGGCGGGAATAGCCTTCGGATTCGCAGTCGACAACCAGCGTCAGTCGCTGCCCGGAGCCGACGAAAACGGCGTCCATTTCGACGCCGGTGTCCCCGCTTCGCTCCTGCTCGGCCTGGGCGCCTCGTGGCGCTTTGTGGACTGTCTGGCGCTTGGCGTGAATGCCAAATATATGATGCAGCATTACGCCACGCTGGACATCAACTCACTGTCGTTCGATGCGCTGCTGACTTTCCGCAAGGGCTCTCTGAGCGCGGCTGCAGGCGTGCGTGAGATCGGCCCCGAGCTCGACGGGGGCTCTTCGCTGCCATCGTCCGTCAATGCGTCAGCAATGTACGACGCTGTCTTCGGCGCCCATGCGATCAGCCCCTCGGTCGAGGCTGACTGGTACTTTTTCGGAGCCCTGCGCGCCGCCGCCGGCCTGCAATACAGTTGGAAGAATACTGCCCTGCTCCGCCTGGGCTACAATTACGGCGGCGATTCGCTGTTCGGCGACTTTGTCAGTCTCGGAGGCGGATGGCGATGGCGCGGCCTGCAAATTGACGCCGCATACCTGCTTGCGGACGGCCCGCTCGCAAACACTTTCTCGATCGGATTAGGTTATAAATTTTAATAATTATGAAAGAATTTGAAATCAAGGCACAAAGCTGGCTCGACGGCGATTTCGACGCCGAAACCAAGGCGGAAGTGAAGCGCCTGCGCGAGAACGATCCCGCAGCGCTCGAAGACGCGTTCTACAAGAACCTGGAATTCGGCACCGGCGGCCTGCGCGGCACTATGGGTGTGGGTACCAACCGGATGAACAAGTACACGGTCGGAATGGCCACCCAGGGCCTCGCGAACTACATCAAGACAAATGTGAAGGACCGCGAACTCAGCGCCGTCGTCTCGTATGACGCGCGCAATTGCAGCAAGGAGTTTGCCCGCATCACCGCCGACGTGCTGTCGGCCAACGGCATCCACGTGTATCTGTTCGACGGCATCCGCCCGACCCCCGAGATGAGCTACGCCGTGCGCCTGAAGGGCGCCGTGGCCGGCGTGATGATCACCGCCTCGCACAACCCCAAGGAGTACAACGGCTACAAGGTGAGCTGGAGCGACGGCGGCCAGGTCACGTCTCCCGTCGACAAGGCGATCGTGGACGAGGTCGCGAAGATTACCGACCCCTCGCAGGTTAAATTCGCGGCCGACGGCCCCTGCGGCGGCATCGAGATGATGGGCGCGGAAGTGGACGAGCAGTATCTGTCCGACCTGCTGAGCCTCTCGCTCAGCCCCGAGTCCTGTGCGCGTCACGACGACCTCAAGATCGTCTACACGCCCCTGCACGGCTGCGGAGTGCGTCTTGTGCCCGAAATCCTCGCCCGCAAGGGATTCAAGAACGTTATCCACGTGCCTGAACAGGATGTCAACGACGGCAATTTCCCGACCGTCGTTTCTCCCAATCCCGAAGAGCACGCCGCGCTCGAGATGGCGATAGCCAAGGCCGAGCAGACGGGCGCCGACATCGTGATGGCGACCGATCCCGACGCCGACCGTATGGGCATAGCCGTGCGCGACGACAAGGGGGCGATGGTGCTGATGAACGGCAACCAGACCGCCTCGATGCTTACTTACTACATCCTCAAGCGCTGGCAGGAACTGGGCAAGCTGGGCAAAGGCGGGTATGTCGTCAAGACTATCGTCACCACCGAGCTCATCGCCGACATCTGCAAGGGCTTCGGCGTGCCGGTCTACAATGTTCTGACAGGATTCAAGTACATCGCCGAGGTTGTCAAGCGCCACGAAGGCGCCGGAGAGTTCATCTGCGGCGGCGAAGAGAGCTACGGCTTCAACGTGGGCGAGTTTGTCCGCGACAAGGACGCCCAGGTCAGCTGTATGATGCTGGCCGAGTGCGCCGCCTGGGCCGCCGACCAGGGACTCACCCTTTACGGGCTTATGCAGCGCATTTACAAGGAGTTCGGCTACCGCAAGGAAGGCCTGGTGAGCGTCGTCCGCAAGGGAATCAGCGGCGCTGACGAGATCCGTCAGATGATGACGGACCTGCGCGCCTGCCCGCCCGCACAGATGTGCGGCAGCCCCGTGTGCAAGGTGATTGATTATCTGGAACCCGAAAAGACCGGCCAGCCTTCATCCAACGTGCTTCAGTTCTTCGACGAGGCGGGCGACGTCGTGTCCGTGCGTCCTTCGGGGACGGAGCCCAAGATCAAGTTCTACTTCGGAGCGTGCGGCGATGACGCGGACGCAAAGATCGAAGCGCTCAAGGCTCAGTTCTGCAAATAGGGGAGCCTGAGGCATCCACTTCAATGCAGCTTTCATCCCGGGTCTCGAATATGCGGCCCGGGTATTTTTCGAGTATCGCGCGGTTGTGGGTGACCATTATGACGGTGGTGCCGCGCTCGCGGCAGAGCTGCATCATCAGCTGGAGCACGCCGTCAGCCGTCTCGCCGTCAAGGTTGCCCGTGGGCTCGTCGGCCAGTATCAGGCAGGGCTCGTTGAGAATCGCGCGGGCTATGGCTATGCGCTGCTGCTCGCCTCCGGACAGCTGATGGGGCATCTTGTGCGCCTTGGTGCTCATCCCGACGGCGTCCAGCACTTCTTCGATCCGGCGGTCCATCTCGATGCGTCTGGTCCATCCGGTGGCCTTGAGCACGAATTCGAGGTTCGCCTCGACCGTGCGGTCCATCAGCAGCTGGAAATCCTGGAACACGACGCCCATCCGGCGGCGCAGCTTTGGAATGTCACGGCCGCGAAGCTTGCTCAAATCGAAGCCGCAGACCTCGCCGTGTCCGGCTCCCAGCCTGTTTTCGGCCGTGAGGGTCCGTATGATGGATGTCTTGCCCGTGCCGACCTTGCCCACAATGTAGACAAGGTCCCCGGGAGCGACCTCCATATTCAGATTGTAAATCACCGTGCTCTCGCCGTTGATGATGTCGGCGCCGCTGAATGTTACGACCGGGTCCATAAAAAGAGGAATTTTCTTGTAATTTTTCTACAAATATAACTTAAAAATGAGTATTTTTGTAAACTATAAACAATTTAATCGAATGAGAGTGAAATTCCTTTCCGTCGCGTTGCTCTCCGTCTGTCTGACCCTTCCGGGGACCACGCTTCGTGCAGACGATACGTCACGGGCGATGCGCCGTGCGCTCGATCTGTACGAAAACGGTATGTACGAGCGCGCCAGGACCATATTTGACACTATGCCGGACGACCCGCTCGCCGAAGGATATTCCGTGCTGTGCGCCATGCAGACCGGTTCGGACGACTATCCGATGCTGCTCGAAGACTACCTGACCCGCCATCAGGGATCGTCGCTCGCCCCGACCATACATTACCGCTATGCCCTGAAACTTTTCGACGAGCGCAAATACGCCGAGAGCGCATCCGAGTTCGCCCAGGTGAGCTACACCGACATCCCTGTCCCGGACCGCGCCGCCGCCACCTTCAAGAAGGGCTACTGCGCCTACGAGACCGGCGACGAGGCGTCGGCCCGCACGCTGTTCACGTCCGTCGTCAAGATGCCTTATTCGGACTGCACGGCACCGTCCAACTTCTATATCGGAATGATGGACTATGTCCATTCCGACTTTGCGGGTGCGCTTGGGTATTTCGAGGCTTCCGGGGCCGATCCCCGCTTCGCCGCCGAGAGCGCATATTACCTCGTGGACTGCCGGTTCAACCTCAAGGATTACGCATATGTGCTGGACAAGGGCGTCGAGATGTTCGACGAGTCCACCGCAGGCCGCAGGAACCGCCTGGCCAGGATGATCTCCGAGTCATACCTGGTGATAGGCGACAATGTCAACGCACGCAAATATTATGATTCCCTGTCGCTCAGCGGGATGACCCGCAGCGATTACTTCTATGCCGGGTCGGTGCTTTATGCGGTGGGCGACTGGTCGGGGGCCGTCGACAACTTCCTTCAGATGGAGGAGCGTGCGGACTCGCTGGGCCAGATAGCCAACTACCAGATGGCCGGCGCATATCTGAAAATGCACAACAACGTCGCCGCAATGGGCGCCTTCAAGGATGCCTCCGAGGTTGATTTTGACCCGTCCATCACCGAAGACGCCTTCTTCAACTATGCCAAGCTTGCCTTTGACCTGGGCAAGGATACGTCCGGATTCGCCCGCTACATGGACCGCTATTCGACGACCACCAAGGGCGACATGATCTACAGCTATATGGCGCTTGCCGCCCTGTATGACAAGGACTACGAGAGCGCCGTCGCCGCCTACGACAACATCGACGAGCTTACTCCCGATATGGTCAGCAATTACACCAAGGCCAATTTCCTGCGCGCTTCGCAGCTCATCGCAAACGGATCGTGGAGCGACGCCGTCCCCTGCCTGAGGGCCGCCGCATACTACCTTCCTTCCGACGACAGGCTCAGCCAGCTGGACCGTTACTGGCTTGGCGAGTCCTACTACCGCAGCGAAAAATTCGACCAGGCCGCGGCCGTGTGGACCGAATTGTACAACACATCGGCCCTCAACGGCCGCAGCGAGGGCGCCCTGCTGCCTTATAACATTGCGTACTGCAATTACCGCGGCGGAGCCTACGGCGACGCGGCCCGTTGGTATGACATCTACACCGCCTCCGGCAGCATCCTGTACCGCGAGGATGCGCTGACCCGCAGGGCCGACTGCGATTTCGTGGCCCGCAACTACAAGGCCGCCATCGCGTCCTACCAGAAAGTTATGGACGAGTTCCCCGGAGTCAGCAACGTGTATCCGTACTACCGCCAGTCGATATGCTACGGGCTGACCGGCAACAAGAAAAAGAAGACCGAGGTGCTCTCGGCGGTGATGCAGGCCTCGCCCAACGCCGCTATGTATCCCGAGGCGCTGTACGAGCTCGGCTCGACCTATATGGACCTCCGCAATAACGACGCTGCGCTCGAGACCTTCCACCATCTGCGTTCCCACACCACCGACAGCACCTGGGTCGCCCGCTCGCTTGTCGGTCTGGGAATGGCAAGCCGCAACGGCGGCGACTACGAAAAATCGCTCGAGTACTACAAAAAGGTGGTGGAGATGATGCCCGGCAGCGAGTATGCCGACGAGTCCCTGTCAGCGATAGAGTCCATCTACCAGACCCGCGGCGAGCCCGAGAAATATCTTGAATACGTGGAGCAGAACAAGCTCGACGCCAGCAAGAGCGACGCCGACAAAGCCAGATTGTACTTCAACACCGCCGAACAGGTGTTCCTGGCAGGCAATTACACCCAGGCTCTGGGCCTGCTCGGCCGCTATGTCACCGAATATCCGGCTGGCGAGAATATCGAGGAGGCCACTTATTATCTGGCCGAGACCCACAAGGCCCTGGGCAATCGCGAAAAGGCCTGCGAGTACTATGCCGCCGTGATGAATATGGGCGGCACGGGGTCGTTCGCCGAGAGTTCGCGTCTCGGCTTTGCCGAACTCTCCTACAAGCTCGAACGATGGACTGACGCCTATCAGGGCTACTCCGTCCTGCTCAGCACCGCCAAGCTCGACGACAATCTCAGTCTGGCCAGGGTCGGCATGATGCGCTCGGCCTACAGGGGCAAGGACTGGAACAACGCCATCGGCGCCACCTACGCCGTCAAGACCGACCCCCGCAGCACCGACGCTCTCAGACTCGAATCCGACTACATCAAGGCAAAGTCCTATATGGCCACAAGCCGCAGGGTGGAGGCGATCGATATCTTCAAGGAAATGGCTGCCTCCTGTCCCGACACCCCCGAAGGAGCCGAGGCTCAGGTCATAATTATCCAGGACAGTTTCGACAGGGGTGATTTCGCCGCCGTCGAGCAGGCTGTCTACGGGTTCTCTTCCAACTGCGGCGACCAGTCGTACTGGCTCGCCAAGGCCTATGTCCTGCTGGGCGATTCGTTCTGGGAGAGGGATATGAAGGCCCAGGCCAAGGCCACCTGGGAGAGCATCCGGGACGGTTACGAGCCTTCCGGACAGGATGACGACATCCCCGTGGCAATCACTACAAGACTTGCAAAATTCGAAGCAGAGCAGTAATGAAAAATCTCATCCCCGCAATAACAGCGCTTCTGGCCTCCGTCGCGCTCGGCGCCCAGAACCTCAATCCGACCGTCACCGTGACCAATGACTACGAAGCCAGGGCCGCGGCGGTCGACAAGAAGGGCGTCGATCTCGAGATCCCCGACACCCTGATGCGCTTCGACTACAAATTCGATTATTCCGTATTCGATTCTCCCTACAAGGGAGCGTACGAATTCTCGCCCTATTCGGTCAAGATGATTCCCTCTCCCGAGCCCTATCAAGGCGGCAAGCTGTACCTCAGGGCCGGCGCGGGATATACTATGCGTCCCGAGTTGGACGTCGTCTGGGCCCCGGTCGTCAGCGACAATTTCGCGATGAGCGTATTCGGCACCGCCGACGGATACCTTGGCCCGTACAAGCTGTCTGCAACCGATCCCACCCTGTTCGACGCGACCGACAAGTGGCTGCACAACTTCTCCGACAACGCCGGAGTCGATCTGCATTGGAACCTGTCCGGCAGCAACCTGACTGTCGAAATCGCCCACGACGGCATTTTCGCCGATACGCGGGATGCGGCGTCCACGGCTTACAATTCCGCTTATGTCCGCGCCAACCTCAAATCCAACGCGTCCAGCGGCACTTATTTCGTATATGACCTGAATCTGAAGTACCGCTTCGGCCACGACGGCTTCGGGAACGCGAGCGGATGTAATTCGATGACCGAGCACAATATCCTGGCTTCGGGCAGCGTCGGATCGGTGGTGCACACCGACTACCGCTTCATGATGGATTTCGAGGTCGAGGCGGACTCCTTCGCCGGCGATTGCTCCGGGACCCTGATGCGTGTCGGCGCCACTCCGCACATTCTCTTCACCCTCGGCCCCGTCGCCCTGAGCGCCGGAGTCGAACTCGGGTATTCGGATGCTTTCCGCATCTATCCCGACATCAAGGCGGAGTACACCTTTATGGACGGGCTGATGACCGCCTACGGCGATTTTGTCGGCGGCGAGCGCATCAATTCCTGGCATTCGTCCAAGGTGTTCATGCACAGGCTTATTTCGAATTCGGTTTCAGGTGACGCCGTCACCTTCGGCCGAGACCTTTACGACGCCCGTCTGGGTCTGCGCGGCTATTACAATTATCTGCAGTATGATATTTCAGCAGGTTTCGGCAAGGTCGAAAATCTCGCTTCAGAGAATCTTGTCTCTTCTTTGTACGGTGCGTCAGAGCAGCTTGTGTGGGCCGACGCCCGCGTTTTGCACGCAGACGCTTCCGTCAGTTGGAAGAATCGTGATTTCGAGGCCGACGCGAACATCCGTCTGTGCCACGACATGGCCGTGGAGCCCTGCGCAGCATATGCACGTCCTCTCGTGAGCGCCGACGCCCGCTTTGTGTACAACTGGTCCCGACGCATTTACGCCGGGCTGTGGCTTGCCGGCCGGACCGAGCGCGCCAGTATGTATTCCTCCAACCAGCCTTCGATCCCCGGATGGTTCGACCTCGGCCTGTACGGCAAGTACCGTCTGAGCCATAAATGGAGCGTCTGGGCTCAGGCCGGCAACATCCTTGGCAGCGATATCCGCGAGAGCATCGGATATGTCCGCCAGGGCCCTTACTTTACCGTCGGGATCGGTCTGAATTTGTAAAATTCGGAGCGAAGCGACAGAAGGGGTCCGGGGGGCCCTTCCCCCGGTAAAAGAAATGAATTTTTTGCAAAAAAATTCTTATCTTTGTAAGATTATAGACAATACACCGATTATGATAGATCAGGAAGATATGAAACAGGCGGAAGAACAGTATTCCGCAAACAGTATCCAGGTGCTCGAAGGCCTCGAGGCCGTCCGCAAGCGCCCTTCGATGTATATCGGAGACATCTCCGAGAGGGGACTGCACCACCTGGTGTACGAAGTCGTAGACAACTGTATAGACGAGGCGATGGCCGGATTCTGCGACGACATCGACGTCCGCATCCTCGAAGGCAATTCCATCCGCGTCAAGGACAACGGCCGCGG
>R04__coassemble_413_pt1 | contig 15655 bp, 11 predicted proteins | sample R04__metabat2_low_PE_037 | metagenome-assembled genome bin R04
AGCCCGTCGGCGCGGAGCGCGACGGGAAGCAACGACAGCAGCACTGCCAGAAAGAACCTGCCTCTCATATGCATACAACTTGCAAATCTACAAAAAAAGCGCGGCATACAAATTGCGATTGTACAATTTATGTGCTAAATTTGCAACGCTTTGCAAGAAAACTGAATCTTGCCGTTGTAACAGACAATAAACTCAAATGATATGAAAAGGATCATCGCAACCATCGCCGCTTTCGTAAGCGCGGCAGCAATGCTCTCGGCTCAGGAAGTCGATCTGGCATCAACCACCGAACTCTACAACTCAGGCGCAGAAGCCTACCAGCTCGGAGAGAAGGCAACCGCACTCAAGTATTTCCAGTCCGCGCTCGCCGGCGCCCTCCAGCTCGGAGACGAAGGCGCGGATCTCGCCGCAGACTGCAAGAACCTCATCCCCCAGGTCAGCTTCGGCATCGCCAAGGACCTGATCAACGAGGCGAAATATGACGAGGCCGTCGAGGCTCTGAACGCCGCCGTCGCGATTGCCAAGGAGTATGGCGCCGATGACGTCGCGACCGACGCCGCCAACTACATCCCCAAGGTCTATATGTCAATGGGAGGCACCGCCCTCAACGCCAAGAACTATGCCGCCGCCGCCGAGGCCTACCGCAAGGTTCTCGAAATCACCCCTGCAGACGGCGTCGCCGCACTGCGTCTGGGCACCGCCCTCAAGGGCGCCGGTGATATGGAAGGTGCAATCGCCGCCTTCGACATCGCAAAGGAAAACGGCCAGCAGGAGGAAGTCGCCGGCCAGCTCAAGACCATCTATCTGAAGCAGGCATCGGAGGCCCTGAAGGCCAAGAAGTACGACGAGGCCATCGAGCTCGCGGGCAAGGTGAATGAAATCGCCGAGAACGCCCAGGCCTACCAGATCGCCGCCCAGGCCGCCAACAACGCCGGCAAGGTCAAGGACGCCATCGCAGGCTTCGAGAAGTATCTCGAACTCGCCCCCACCGCCAAGAACGCCTCTCAGATCACCTATCTGCTCGGTACCCTGTACCAGAAGGACAAGAACAACGCCAAGGCCAAGGAGTGCTACAACAAGGTGCTCGGTGACGCCAAATACGGCGCTTACGCCCAGAAGGCTCTGCAGTCGCTGAAGTAATGACAGCGCTCGAACTCCTGGCTCCGGCCCGGAACAAGGATATCGGCATCGCGGCCATCGACTGCGGTGCCGATGCCGTATATATCGCGGGGCCCGACTTCGGCGCCCGCAAGGCGGCCGGCAACGAGTTCGAAGACATCCGTGAACTGTGCGCATACGCCCACCTCTTCGGCGCGCGTATTTTCGTCACATTCAACACCATAATCGAAGACGGCGAGCTCGAGCGGGCGCACGCCCTGATGCTGCAGGCCCAGAAGGCTGGAGCCGACGCCTTCATAATCAGGGATCCGAGGATCGCGCTGTGGGACGACATCACCGTGCCGCTGCACGCATCCACGCAGTGCGCCATAAGGGATCCGGAGAGGGCTCGGGCGTTCGAAAAGCTGGGCTGCTCGAGGATAATACTCGAACGCGAACTGTCGTTGGAGCAAGTACGGCAGATCTGCGGCGCAGTCGGCTGTGAAGTGGAATTTTTCGTGCACGGGGCCCTGTGCGTATGCTATTCCGGAGACTGCAGGCTGTCCGAACACCTGGACGGTCGCAGCGCCGACAAGGGAGAATGCATCCAGGCCTGCAGGTCGCTGTACGACCTGTACGACAGTGACGGCACCCTGCTGCTCAAAAACAAGGCGGTCCTGTCGCTCAAGGACTACAACCTGCGGGGCAGGCTCGGGGAGCTCGCAGCCGCCGGGGTGTCGTCGTTCAAGATCGAAGGACGGCTCAAGAACGCCTCGTACGTGCGCAACGTTGTAAGGGACTACTCACTCGCGCTGGACGCGCTGGTAAGCGCACATCCCGACGAGTACTGCAGAGCCTCGTGGGGACGGGTGACGGGCGGCTTCACCCCCGACACCGCAAAGACATTCAACCGCGGATACACGGAACTTTACCTGGACGGCAAGAGGGGCGCCTGGGCCAGTATGGACACTCCTAAATGGGTGGGAGAGCCCATCGGCACCGTGAAAAGCATACGTCCGGCCGACGGGTCCGGGATGGAAATCACGTTGACTCCGGCCGACCGGAGCACCCGGCTGAACAACGGCGACGGTTTCGCCTTCACCTCGCGCGGCTCCATTGTCGGTTTCAGGGGAGACGTGTGCGACGGGAACCGCATCAGATGCAAATCCGTGGCCGGTCTGAAACCCGGAACGGCAATCTGCCGCAACATCAACACCGCATTCGAGAAGGAGCTTGAATCCAGACCTTGCCGCCGGGAGATTCCCGTAAGCCTGGACGTGAGCATACACTCGAGATTCGTAATCGAGATCAAGGCAACTACCCAGGACGGCAGGCAGGTCGTGTCCACATTCAACGCCGACGTAGAAGCCGCCCTCAACACGGAAAGGGCCGAAGCTATGCTGCGCGAGCAACTGGGCAAGCGCAGCGGCATATTTGCATTCACCGTACGGTCCCTCACGACAGACACGGCGGGAGGAGCGCTGCCGCTGCTCAGTTCGTCCACCATCAATTCTATGCGGAGGCTGACCTCCGAAGACATCAGTTCCATCCCCTGTGCGGCACACCGTCTCGCGACGGGGTTCGGGATGCCTGAAGATATCAGTTCAACTATTGCAGCCTGTGGATCAATGAGCTCGGAGAAGGAACTGATGAGATCGAAGTATTGTGTCAGACACGAACTCGGTATGTGCCCGAAGCAGAATCACAAAGGACCCGCGACCCCGCTCGAGATACGCAACGGCGGCCACGTCCTGCGGCTTGAATTCGACTGCGGCCGCTGCGAGATGACTGTCAGTCGAGGTGGAAAGTGATCTCGAGGTCCCCGAAACGGCCGGTAACAGACTCTCCTTCAGAGAAATAAGACCTGGACAGCTGTCCTCGCCAGACTATGTCGTCGCTTGAACGGACGGGCAGTTCTATGTCGAATCCGTAGGACTTGGAATTGTACTTGACCGTGGCCTGACACTTCCAGCTGGTGATTTCCCCGCCGTCGTCCTCGATAACCATAAACGCAATCTTTTCCATCTGGTCGGTGAAATCGGTGACCAGCATGCAGTTGAGAGGGATCTCCTCGCCCAGTTGCCGGCGCTTGACCACTACCAGGAAATCAGTGACTGACGGCGAATAGGTATAGAGGTCTTCGATCACATTCTCGTTGAATCCGTCGACGGCACCGCACTTGATAAAGAATTCCGATCCGCCGGCAAACCAGCTGTCGTAGTTTCTGAGCATCTTGAGACTCTCGAGCGTGAGGTTGTGGCAGGTCCGGGTGTCTGAAGACTTGACAGAAGCCCCGCAAGACTTCACAAAGAGGTCGACGGGCGTGAACGCGCTGTCGTCGTTGCGGTTGATCACCCACACGGGGCGCACTGCGGCAACTGATTCGTCTACAAAGACAGAATCCACGACATGAGCCCCCCGGCTGTCGATCCTGACCTCATAGCCGTAGTTCGATTCGGCCCCGTAGCCGGGGTCGAAGGTGATGATGGGGAAAGTCTCGCCATCCCAGTCCTCGCTGTAAGGCCAGTAAATCTGGTAGCCGGACTCTGTCAGCGCGCTGATGTACGCCTCGACGTCTGACTGCGTGCTCTTGGTGACCGGAAGTTCGCGGGACAGGTACTCTACAAACAGGTCCCTGAGGGGGTTGTCATAACCGCCTGCCTTGGTCGAGGAGCCTCCGCCCACTCCGGTACCGGGCGAGTTGAACAGGTCAGCCATCATATATTCTTCGTCATATCCGTTGCCGGACGAAGAGCTGACGGCGTCATATACTTCGGCCAGATGGCCGGCATCGATGGGAAGCCTGGACATTATCCGGGCAACGTCCTCCATAGTCACGGAGATGTCCGATTCCGGCACATCCGTGACAGAAGTCTTGTTCTCGCCGCAGGAGACAATCAGAAGGGCCGCGGCCGCCACTGCAAACATTGATTTTTTCATATTGCAAAGTGACGCAAAAAAAGCCGTTCATATCCGTTTAGAACGACTGTTTTCAAAAATATGGTCCTGGATGCTCTAGAACAGTGATTTTTGGAAAGTAACGAATCTGTTTTTCCCGAAAAAGTCGGGCAGAATTTCGATTTTTTGAAATCCCGCGTCTTCGAAAACCGCAAACGTCCCGGGGCCGAGAGCCTCGTTTATCTCGACTATGCCCCTTCCGCCCTCCACAAGGCAGCGGGCGGCCCAACGCGCGACGGCCCGGTAAAAAACGAGGGGGTCGGAGTCCGGGACAAAAAGCGCGAGGCCCGGTTCCCAATCCAGAACGTTGCCGCGCATCGCCGCTTTCTCGCTCTCCATTATATAAGGAGGGTTGGATGCCAGGAAATCAAAGCTTGACGCCGCGAAGGGCGCTTCGCCCAGGACATCGGCCTTGACAAAGCGGGGGGAGAGAGCGGAATCGAACTGGGCGCAAGCGAATCCGAGGGCCTCTTCGGATATGTCCACGGCCGTGACCTGCGAATCCGGGAGATCGAGCGCCAGACTCCAGGCGATGCATCCCGAGCCGGTACAGAGATCCAGGATACGCGCGGGGCGGCCCACAGCCCACTCACGGACCTGAGACACGAGCATCTCAGTCTCTGGCCGGGGAATCAGCACTCCGGGGCCCACCTTGAAACGCCGGCCGCAGAAATCGGCACAGCCGAGCACGTACTGCAGCGGTTCGCCGCCGAGAAGCCTGCGCAGGTCGTCCTGAAGGGCCGGCAGCTTGTCCGGGGATATCTGTGTGTCAGGTTCGACTATGTGGGTATAGCTCGCCACTGAGAGCCGCTCGCGGCACAGGATTGAAACCATACTCCCCGCTTCCTGCGGGGGATACAGTGACCCGAGAGCCGCGGCGCCATCGCGCAAGAAGGCGGACAGCAGCACTAGTTGCTTTCGATTATCGTTGTGAGGAATGCGGTCATGTCCAGGCCGGCGGTACGCACCATCTTGGGCACGAGCGAGGCGCTGGTCATACCGGGAATAGTATTGACTTCGAGGAAATACAGACCGTCATCCGCGAGTATGTAGTCCATTCTGACAACTCCCTTGCAGCCCAGACTGCGGTACAGTTCGCAAGTGGTGCGCTGCACTTCGGCGGCGGGCCCGGCCTCGAGCGGAGCGGGACATACTTCGCTGCTGTGGCCGTTGTACTTGGCGTCGTAGTCGAAATACTCGTTTTCGGTAACTATCTCGATAAGGGGCAGCGCGCGGACTTCGAGACCGTCAAAATATGCGGCGCAGGTGAGCTCGCGGCCGCTTATGCCCTGCTCCACAAGCACGGTCGGATTCTCGCTGAAAGCGAATTCGACGGCGGGAGCCAGGCCTGCAGGGTCGGTCACACGGGTGACACCGAAGCTCGAACCGCCCTGGGTGGGCTTGACGAACACGGGGAACTGCAGCTTGGCCGCGGTGGCGGCGGCGAAGGCGGTGATGTCGGCGCCCTGGCGCACGAATGTGTCGGGGGCGCACTTCACGATGCCCAGGTCGCGGATGAAACTCTTGCAGGCGTACTTGTCGAAGGAGATCGTGGACACCAGCGACGAGCAGGTGCTGTGATGGACGCCGAGCATCTCGAGATAGCCCTGCATTTCTCCGTTTTCGCCGGGTGCGCCGTGGGCCACTATGTAGGCGAAATCGAATTTGATCTTCTCGCCCAGGACAGCCACGGAAAAGTCTGTCTTGTCCACCTGGGGACGGGCGCCTTCGGGGAAAGTCTGGCGCATCGCATTGCACTTCTTGCAGGCGACGAGCGACCACACGCCGAATCGCGCGAAAATCTCGTAAACGTCATATTCGCCTCCGTCGATACGGGAAGCGACGAATTCGCCGCTGCGGCAGGAAACCTCCCATTCGGACGAGTCGCTGCCGTACACAACGGCAATTGTCTTGTATTTGCCCATTGCGCTAATTGAAATAATAATCTTCTTCCTGATCGTGGACGCCGGCTTCGCCGCCGTCGCCCTGGTAATCTTCGCCGGCGCCGCCCAGGAACGCGCCGTTCGAATCGCAGTCAAAACTCTCGATGGTGCCTCCCGGAGGCGCCTTGAAAGTATCCAGGTCAGTAAATCCGAGGGCGGGATCGGCAAGGCACTTCCTGTACCAGATGCCCCAGATGGGCAGCGCCATATTGGAGCCGCCGCCGTCCGCGAGGCTGGAGAAATGGATCTGGGGATTCTCGCCGCCTACCCAGACACCCGCCGTGATCTTGGGAGTGTAGCCGATGAACCAGCCGTCAGAGTTGTCGTTGGTTGTGCCGGTCTTGCCGGCTATCTCGCCGTGCAGGCCGTAGACCGAACGCAGACGTATCGCGGTGCCTTCATTCACCACTCCCTGCATCATCTTTATCATCGTGTAGGCAAGCGAAGGCGAGATGGCCTCGCGCTTGTTTGCAGACACGCTGGTGATCACCTTGCCGTCGGAATCCTCGATGCGGGACACGTACTGGGGGTTGGCGAACACGCCCCCGGAGGCGAAGGTGTTGTAGGATGCCACCATATTGTATATCTGGACCTCGGGAGCTCCGACACAGTTGGACAGCACGGGGTCGACGTGCGTGTTGACGCCCATCTGGTGCATCATACGCACCAGGGCCTCGGGGCCGACCTGCTTCATAAGGAAGGCGGAGATATTGTTGGAACTCTTGGCAAGGCCCCACTTCAGAGTGACGGTGGTGCCTATCCATTCCTCCTTGTCCGTGCTGCGCGGAGTCCAGGTGGTGCCGTCGGGCAGCTGGAAAGTCTGGGGCATGCACACCACCTTGTCGCAGGGGCCGAGGCCTTCCTGGAAGGCGAGGGCATACAGGAACGGCTTGATGGTCGATCCCACCTGGCGCCTGCCCTGACGGACATTGTCGTATTTGAAATAACGGTAATTGTGGCCGCCGATGTAGGCCTTGACATTGCCCGAATCGGGCTCGATCGCTACAAAGGCCGCGCGCAGGAAGGCCTTGCAGTAGCGGATGGAATCGTCGGGGGTCATCGTTGTGTCGACGTAGCCCTTGGAGTTCCAGGCGAACACCCTCATTCTGACCGGCGTGCTGAACTGGGCCAGGGCTTCGGTCTCGGAAAGTCCGGCCCGGCGCGCGTTGCGGTAGCGGTCGCAACTCTTGCGGGCCTGGTTCATTATGGTCTTTATCTGCTGTGCTTCCGTGCCCGCGGCGAAAGGCTTGTCGCGCCTGCGCGAGATCTCTCTGTCGAATTTGGGCTGCAGAGTCTTGCCCAGATGCTCGGAGACGGCCTGCTCGGCATATTTCTGCATATGCGAATTGATGGTGGTATAAATCCTGAGGCCGTCCCTGTCCAGGTTGTATCGGGACCCGTCCGGCTTGAGATTCTTGTTGAGCCAGCCGTAGACGGGGTCGAGTTCCCAGCGCAGCGAGTCCGCCGCATACTCTTCGTGCCAGGTGTAATTCTCTTCACGGGGCATCTTGGCGGACATGTCGCGCCGGAGCATATCGCGGAAATACGGGGCGAGGCCTGAATTATGGTCCTGCAGACGATAGTTCAGGACTATCGGGATTGCGGTTATCGAATCCCGCTCGGCCGCAGTGATGTAACCGTTTTTGGCCATCCTCGAGATGACGGTGTTGCGGCGCTCGAGCGCGAATTCGGGATTGATGACCGGGTTGTAGCGGGTGGGTTTGTTGACCATGCCGATGAGCATCGCGCTCTCTTCGACGGTGAGGTCGGAGGGGGATTTGGCAAAGAAAGTCTCGGCCGCGGTCTTGATTCCGTAGGATTCGCTTCCGAAGAAGATGGAGTTCAGGTACATCGCCATAATCTCCTCCTTGGTGTAGCTGCGTTCGAGTTTGAGCGCGGTGATCTGCTCCTTGATCTTGATGCTTATCATTTCGAAGATGCCGGGGCGCTCTTCGGGACGCGGATAAAGCGTCTTGGCAAGCTGCTGGGTGATGGTGGAACCGCCGCCCTGGCCGGAATCGCGCATAAGCAGGGTCTTGACCGCCACACGGCCCAGGCTCTTGAGATCGATGCCGGAATGCTCGAGGAACCTGGCGTCCTCGGTGGCTATCGCGGCGTGGACCAGATGCTCGGAGAGGTCGCTGTAGGTTACATAAGTGCGGTTCTCGACGTGGAAGGTGGCCAGGACGACACCGTCTTCGGATATGACCCGGGTGGCAAGCTTGCTTCTCGGGTTCTCGAGCTCCTCGAACGAAGGGATGTCGGCCGAAATCGCGACTATTGCGATCACTGTCACCAGCAGCACGATTGCCCCGGCAAAAAGCCCCCAGAACCATCCGATTATATTTTTTCGCGTGTTTTCTGTCATCAGCGTCAATTTTTGCCGTGATTTATCACGGCCCGTTTGTACAAGTTACAAAAGTAGAGATAAAATTTTGAAAATTTCCCCTTTTGTGTTTTTCTTTGCATTACGATTTTAAAAACTGGAACGAAATGGAGGGGAACCTTGTAATAGTTGAGTCGCCGGCAAAAGCCAAGACAATCCAGAAATTTCTGGGAAGTGATTTCGTCGTGAAATCCAGCTTCGGCCACATTCGGGACCTGCAGGAGAAAAGTCTGAGCATCGACATAGACCGCAATTTCGCGCCGGAGTACGTAGTCCCGGCCGCCAAGAAGAAAGTGGTCGCCGAACTCAAGAGCGCCGCCGCCAAGGCCGGCACCGTCTGGCTGGCTTCGGATGAGGACCGCGAAGGGGAGGCAATCTCCTGGCACCTCATCGAGACCCTCGGTCTGGACCGCTCCCGCACCCGCCGCATAGTTTTCCACGAAATCACGAAGGACGCCATCCTGAACGCCGTGCAGAACCCGCGCGACCTGGATATGGGCCTCGTGAACGCCCAGCAGGCCCGCCGCGTGCTCGACCGGCTGGTCGGATTCGAACTGTCCCCCATCCTGTGGCGCAAGATCCAACGCGGCCTGTCCGCCGGACGCGTGCAGTCCGTGGCCCTCAGGCTCGTGGTGGACCGCGAGCGCGAGATAATGGCTTTCGAGCCCGCCGCCTCTTACCGCATAGAAGGCATCTTCAACGCCGCCGGGACCAAGGTCAAAGGCACGCTGGACACGAAATTCCAGGATATCGGCCAGGCCCGGATGTTCCTCGAAGACAGCATCGGCGCCACTTATACCGTGGCCTCGATTGACCGCAAGGACGGCACCCGCTTTCCGGCTCCCCCCTTCACCACCTCCACCCTGCAGCAGGAAGCGTCGCGCAAACTGCACTTCCCCGTCAGTCTGACGATGCGTCTGGCCCAGAGCCTGTACGAAAGGGGCCTGATCACCTATATGCGTACCGACTCGACCAACCTGTCGGCCCTCGCGCTGGGCACCTCCAAGCAGTTCATCATCGACAACTTCGGCCCGGAATATTCCCACCCGCGCCAGTACAAGACACACACCAAGGGCGCCCAGGAGGCCCACGAAGCAATCCGCCCCACTTATATATCGAACACTACCATCGAAGGTACCGCCCAGGAGCAGAAGCTGTATAACCTGATATGGAAGCGCACGGTCGCTTCCCAGATGGCCGAAGCCAGGATGCTGAACACCACCGTCAAGGTCGCAACCGACAAGCGTCCCGAGCAATTCTCGCTTCAGGCGGCCCAGATACTGTTCGACGGTTTCCTGAAGCTCTATCTGGAAGGCACCGACGACGAGACCGCGGCCGAAGTCGAAGGCGTGCTGCCCGAATTCAAGGTCGGCGAGACTCTCGCCTGCAAGGGGCTGAACGCCGAATGCAAGTTCACCCAGCCGCCCTTCAGATATTCCGAGGCAACCCTGGTGAAGAAGCTCGAGGAACTGGGCATCGGCCGCCCTTCCACATACGCCCCCACGATAACAACACTGACAACAGGACGCGGATACCTGGTCAAAGGCGACAAGGAGGGCCGCAAGGTCACCGTCACCAATCTGGCGCTGAGGGGCTCCACGATCAGCCAGGGCGACAAGACCGAGACCATCGGAGCCGAGAAGGGGAAGCTCCTGCCTCAGGACATCGGCATCATCGTGACCGACTATCTGGTGGCCAATTTCGGCGACATAATGGACTATGATTTCACCGCCAACGTCGAAAAGGATTTCGACAGCATCGCTGAAGGACAGCTGCCCTGGAATCAGGTCATAGCGGGATTCTATAAACCATTCCATACAAAAGTTGACGAATCTATGAGTGACAGGCAATACAACCACGTGGAAAGACAGATCGGCGTGGATCCTGCGGACGGGCAGACCGTCACGGCCAAATTCGGGCAGTACGGCCCGTATGTCCAGAAAGGAGATGGCGAAAACCGCCAGATCGCAAGCCTGGGCAAGGGCCAGCTGATTGAAAACCTCACCCTCGAGGATGCGCTGAAACTCTTCCAGCTGCCCAGGACTGTCGGACAATACGAAGGCGTCGACATCGTGGCCCAGAAGGGCAGGTTCGGCCCCTACATCAGGCACGGTGCCCGCAACGTGTCGCTGCCCAGGGGCGTCGACCCGATGAGCGTGACCCTCGAGCAGTGCATAGCCCTGCTGGACGAAGCCAGGCAGAAAGAAGCCGCCATCACCGTGATCAAGGAGTTCAAGGGCCGCGACATAGCGGTCATAAACGGACGCTACGGACCGTACATCAAGCACGCCGGCAGCAACTACAAGATTCCCAAGGGGACTGACGCCGCGGCGCTGACCGAGGCCGAGTGCCAGAAAATCATCGATTCGGCTCCCGCGCCCGCCGCACGCGGCAAATTCAGGAAATACCGCAAATAAACTCGGCCAGGGGGAGATCCTCAGGCACGGTTATCTTGATATTGTACCTCTCGCCCTCGACCAGGGTGAGAGGTATGTTTTTGCGGGCCACCACGGATGCGTCGTCAGTGAAAGCGGTGTCATAGGGCTGGGTATACGCTTCCTTGAGGTCGTCCGACAGGAATGCCTGCGGAGTCTGGACCGCCGCTATCAGGCTCCTGTCCGGGTCCGGCAGCGTGCCGTCCTTGAACTTAAGGGTGTCGGTGACAGGCAGCGCAGGGACAACGGCCCGGCAGGTCAGCGCACGCCCGGCAATGTTCCTGATCAGATCGGCGCTCGCAAACGGACGGACCCCGTCGTGGACCAGCACGGTCGCGCCGGCAGGGACGGCCTGCAGAGCGTTACGCACTGAGTGATAACGGGTTATACCACCTTCAACCACTATCTGGGGCTGGACGAACGAACGCCTCAGACACATCTGTTTCCAGGTCTCGATATGGGAGGCGGGCAGGACCGTTATCACCTTCAGTTCGGGTATCGCTTCGACAAACCTCGTGATGGTGCGCTCGAGCACGGGGACGCCGCCTACTTCCAAAAACTGTTTCGGGGTGTCGGTGCCCATTCTTGTGCCGCTGCCGCCGGCCACGAAAATTCCGTAGATCTTTCTGGACATATTGTGGATATCAGATACGGCAAATTTAACTATTTTTGTTTACTTTTGTACGATTTAGAAAACCGATTCGGAACTATGGCATTTTCATTCCTCAACCAAGAACTCGCAATAGATCTCGGAACCGCCAACACCGTCATTTACGAGAACGACAAAATAGTCCTGGACGAGCCCAGCATCGTGGCTCTGGACAACAACACCGGCAAGTGCATCGCGCTCGGCAACCGGGCAAAGCTGATGCACGAGAAGGTCAATCCCGGACTGAGGACCGTCAGGCCCCTCAGGGACGGAGTTATCGCTGACTTCAACGCGGCCGAGATGATGATTCGCGGATTCATCCGCGACGTGGGCAGCAGACACCACAACCTGTTCACCCCCAACCTCAAGCTTGTCGTGGGCATCCCTTCCGGATCCACCGAAGTCGAGATAAGGGCCGTGCGCGACTCGTCCGAGCACGCCGGAGGACGGGACGTGTACCTGATCTACGAGCCTATGGCTTCGGCCTTGGGCATAGGCCTTGACGTCGAAGCGCCGGAAGGCAATATGGTGGTCGACATAGGCGGCGGCACCACCGAAATCGCCGTCATATCTCTCGGCGGCCTGGTGGTCCAGGACAGCATACGCACAGCCGGAGACGTGTTCACCGCCGACATCCAGTACTATCTGCGCCAGCAGCACAATATCCGCGTCGGAGAGATAACCGCCGAAAAGATCAAGATTGCGGTGGGCGCCGTGATTCCCGACCTCGACGAGGCCCCGGACCCGTTTGTGGTGCGCGGCCCCAACCTGATGACCGCCCACCCGGTCGAAGCCACCATCACCCACGACGAGATTGCCCACTGCCTGAACAAGTCCATCTCCAAGATCGAGGACTCCATATGCCACGTGCTCGAATCCACTCCTCCGGAACTGTATTCGGACATTGTCCGCAACGGCATCTGGCTCGCAGGCGGCGGCGCCATGCTCAGAGGCCTGGCAAAGCGTCTCACGGACAAGGTGAACATTCAGTTCCACGTCGCCGAGGATCCCCTGCACGCAGTCGCCCGCGGCACCTGCGAAGCCCTCAAGCACACGGACCACTACACCTTCCTGATGCGTTAGGATGCAGAAGGGAAAATCATATGTTCCCGTACTGGTCTATACGGCGGTCTTCATCCTGTTGGAGGTCGTTTCCGCCGACATGCTGAAAAAAAGCTCGACCTTGCAGGACGTATGGCTGAACCGGGCTTCGCACGCGGTGCTTGGCAAACTATGGAGCGGAGGCGAAAGCATACGCGGCCACTTCCATCTTCAGGAGATAAACGACGAACTTGCGGCCGAGAACTTCGCCCTTCACCGCGAACTTGATATGTATCGCAGGGTGTCCGAGATCGAAACCCAGGCCGACAGCGCGGCAAAATTCCCTTCCGGCCGCTACAATTACATCCCCGCGACGGTAACCAAGATGAGCCGCGGGTCGTCGCACAACTACATAATCCTCAACAAGGGTTCCGAAGACGGAGTCAAGCCCTATTCCGGCATTATCACCGGCAAAGGCGTGGTCGGAGTGATAAGTTCCGTGGGGGAGCACAATTCCTACGGCCTCACGCTCGAGAATCCGTCCATCTGCATCAGCGCCCGCGTCAGACGCAACGGTTATGTCGGCCCGCTGGTATGGGACGGGGTGCACAGCGGCAAGGCCGTGCTCAAGGATATGCCTCTGCATTACGAGACCGAGCCGGGCGACACGCTCGAAACCAGCGGATACTCCGCCATCTTCCCCGCCGGAATTCCTGTCGGGGCCACCGTGCGCACCTTCCTCAAGGACGGATCCGCCAGCCAGACCGAGATAGACCTCTTCCAGAATCTTGCGACACTGAAATACGTCACCATAGTGGAAAATCCGGACAGGGGGAGCCTGCGGGAACTTGAAGAAAAGGAGGGCCTGAAATGAACCGCCGGAGATTCCTGTTGATATATCTGCTGATGGTCATTGTCCAGATAGTGATGAACGTGTATCTGGACTTCTGGCCGCTGCTGTGCATCGCCCTGCTGCCCGGAATCATCCTTTGTCTGGATACCGGCACGTCGCCTGTCGTCGCGATGCTGATCGCCTTCGCAACCGCTTTCGCGACTGATTTTCTCTCGGACGGGATGCTTGGCCTGACCGGCATCGCGCTTGTCCCCGTGGCAGCCCTGCGCAGACCCATAATATCGCTTGTCTTCGGAGGCGAGATCTTCGCCCGCGGCGAGAACATCTCGGTACGCAGGCAGGGGTCTGTCAAGATGCTCATTGCCATCGCCATCGCCACGCTCCTGTACCTTGTCATCTACGTGATAGCCGACAGCGCCGGGACACGCCCCGCCGCGTTCAACCTGAGCAAGGTCGCAGTCTCTCTGGTGTTCAGCACGGCCGCGTCCTACTGCACCGCCTCGCTCCTTACCTCCGAATCCGGCAAGCGATGGAGATGAACCGCAAAAACAAGCTTCTGATTGGTCTGGGAGCGGTCTGTCTGATCCTGCTGGGCAAGATCTTCTATATCCAGAACATCGATGTCAGCTACAAGATAAACTCGTCCAACAACTCGCTCGTCTACGATTATATATATCCGCCCCGCGGCGTCATCTATGACCGCAACGGCAAGATTCTGGTCGGCAACCGTGTCACTTACGACATACTGGTGACCCCGCGCGAAGTCACCGAACTGGATACGCTGGGCCTTGCGGCCGCGCTCCAGATCGACCCTGACTATATCCGTGACAAGATGACCTACTACCACGATTACCGCAGCCGGATCGGATACCAGACGCTTACCTTTCTGAAGCAGATTTCGCCGGAAGTCTACCTCACTTTCGCCGAGGAGCAGTTCCGCTTCCCGGGCTTCAAGTCCCAGGTCCGCAGCACGCGGGAGTACCCGTTCAATGCAGGCGGCAATCTGCTGGGATACATTTCCGAAGTGACTCCCGAATTGATCAGGGAGCACCCCGACGAATACCAGGCGGGCGACTATTACGGCAAGACCGGCATCGAGTCCGCGCGCGAAAATGATATGCGCGGCAGCAAGGGTTACCATATCCGTCTGAGAGACTCGCGGGGCAGGGTCAAGGACTCGTATGCCGACGGCGAATATGACAAGCCCGCCGTCCCGGGCAAGGACATTGTGACCACGATCGACGCCGAGCTTCAGCAATACGGCCAGGCCCTGATGGCCGGCAAGATCGGCAGTGTCGTGGCAATCGAGCCCGCCACCGGCGAAATTCTGGCGATGGTGTCCAGCCCCTGCATCGACGTGGACGTGCTCGCCGACATCGGCAGCCACTACAACGAGATTGCCAAAAACCCCCGCAAGCCGATGTTCAACCGCACCGTGATGGCGTCCTACCCTCCAGGGTCGGTGTTCAAGCTCGTCAACGGCCTGATCGGGCTTCAGGAGGGGGTGCTGACCCCGGGGACCCAGTACCCTTGCAATTCCGGCTTCATGTACGCCACCAACCGCAAGCTGGGCTGTCACGCACACCATTCCCCGCTGAACCTCAACGACGCCATAGCGACATCCTGCAACGGATATTTCTGCTATGTGTTCCGCAGCATCCTGGACAACAGAGACAAATACGCCACCACACAGGACGCATTCGACAAATGGCGCGAATACGTGCTCAGCTTCGGCTTCGGGCACAAGCTGGGCAGCGACTTCCCTTCCGAACTCGGCGGCAACATCCCCACTTCCGACTACTACAACCGCTATTACGGCAAGGGCCGCTGGCGCTTCTCCACCATCGTGTCCCTGTCGATCGGCCAGGGAGAAATCGGCGCCACGCCCCTGCAGATCGCCAATCTGGCCGCCACCGTGGCCAACCGCGGCTACTACTACATCCCCCATATCGTCAAGGATTCCGAAGGCATCGAGATTGACCCCAAATACCACGAGAGGCACTACACGATGGTCGACACGACCAATTTCAAGAAAGTCATCGAGGGCATGTACAAGGCCGTGAACGGCGGAGGAGCGGCGGGAGGCACCGGATTCGGGGCCAGGATCGAGGGCGTGGAAGTGTGCGGCAAGACCGGAACGGCCCAGAACCCCCACGGCAAAGACAATTCGGTGTTCATCTGCTTCGCTCCCAAGGACAATCCCAAGATAGCCATCGCCGCATATGTCGAGAACGCCGGATTCGGCGCCACCTGGGCCTGCCCCGTGGCCTCGCTGATGATCGAGAAATACCT
>R04__coassemble_498_pt1 | contig 14221 bp, 7 predicted proteins | sample R04__metabat2_low_PE_037 | metagenome-assembled genome bin R04
TAAGAGCAGTAGGTCGGTCCCCAGTGGCCTTCAACTATCTGGATCTTCCAGTGGTCCTCGGGCCTTATGCGCTCTACATAGAAACGCAGGGTCACACCTTCCACGATGCCGTAGGTAGGGCCGCTGGCATCTTCAAGCAGGTAAGGCTGGTTGCCCCAGGCGTCAGCCACGGCTTCTCCTTCCCAGATGGTGATTTCCTGAGAGATGAGTTTTATGAGGTCAACCTTTGTGCACTTGAAGTTGGTGCCGTTTAAAAGGAGCATACCTCCCCACCACTGCTGGGTGGCAAAAGCGGTTTCCATTTCTGCGGTAACGGCGAGGTCGTAGTAGCCTACATATTCAATTTCGGTGAATTCTCCGTAATTGTCGTTGCCGCCGCTGCAGAGGCATACGTAAGTGGGTCCCCAGTGGCCTTCAACAATCTTTACCTGCCATCCTTCTTCGGGCCTTATGGGCTCGAAGTAAATGCGCAGTATGTCTCCGGCTTTTACTCCATAGGTAAGGCCTCCCTGGTCGGGGCCTACGTATGGCTGGTTCTCCCAGTTGTCTGCTATGAATTCTCCTTCCACTATTGTGGTGAGAACCATTTCGAGCTGCACCTCTATGGGTGAGGGCTGGATTTCCTCGTCGCCGTCGTAGAGCACGAACTTGACAGAGTAGCTGCCCACCTTGTTGTAAGGCATTGTGAACACTATCTGCTCGTCTGTGCGCAGGCTGTAGTCAGTAACCTTCACGTCTCCGATGTAGATGGTTTCCACAAGCTTGAGGTTCGAACCCTTGATGCTCACGGGCTGGCCGATATGCTCGGCTGCGGGGATGGAGGTCACGATGACCTTGCTGTGATAGTTGACGGTAACTTCGTCCTCGCTCTCGATCACCACGCCGTTGGCCTGCTTGAGGGCAACCTTGCCGCTTACGGAAGTGGCGGCGGTGGCGAGTTTGACGGAAGTGCCGTCGTTGCTCGGAATGAGGTCGACTTCCTTTCCGCCGAGGGTGGCGCTCACGACGAGGTCGAGGTCGGTACCGGTGACGGTAAGTTCCTCTTCGGCATAGATCTCGAGGGGAGTCACGCCGGTGATGGTTGCCTTCACGAGAGTGTAGGCTCCTTTGCAGTTGTCGCCGTTGGCGGCTGTGAAGGTTATGTCGCCTTCAGTGGCGGTTTCGGGAACTGAGAAAGTCACCTTGCTGTCTGCGTAGTTGAAGGCCACGTCGCCGGCGCCGGGCAGGGTGACGGTGGTCACGATATCGAGATTGTCGCCGGTTGCGGTGACTTCGGCTCCGGCCTTGACGGGCTGGGGAGTGACTTCGGTCACGGCGGGCTTCTTGGTCTCGATCTTGCCGGCCACGAACTCGTCGCCCGCGTAGCTGATGGCGCGGATGTCGCCGTCGGCTACGGTGGCGGGCAGCGCAAAGCTGATCTTGGAGTCGGTGTACTCGGTGAAGTCCTTGGACGCCACGTCGGCGCCGACAAGTCCGAGGCTGTTGATCATCAGCAGGTGCTCTCCGGTCAGGGTGACGGTCTCGCCGGACTTGGCTGTTATGGTGCCGGCGTCTGCCACTGTCGGCTTGCCGATCGTGAGCTCGCCTTCGGAGTAGATCTTGTTGGCGACCACGTCGGGAAGGGCGATTTCGTTGGAGTCACCCACGATGATGCGGCCGCTGACGGCGTTGTTGGGGACCTTTACTTTGAGCTCGTAGCGGCTCTGGGCGGTGAAATACTCGTCGGGGGTGGCTATCACACCGCTGGAGAAGATGACTTCCTGGACGAGGTTCAGGTAGTCTCCCTTGATGGTGATCACGTCGCCCGGCATCGCGGATGCGGGGCTGAAGGAGGTGAACACTATGGGCTCGGTGTAGGAGAGCTCGGTCTTGGAATAGAGAGTGATTCCGTTTCCGTCCGAAATGGCGATCTTGCCTACTTCGGGGCCGTCCACAGGGACGATGAATGTGATCTTGTTGAGCTTTGCGCTGGCGTCGAGGGTGAAGTCCGTGATGGGATCCACACCGGGTACGATCACCTGCTTGACCTTGTCAAGGCCGCTTCCCAGGATCGTGAGTTCGCCTCCGCGGAATACCGGGTTGGGGGCGAATGCCGACAGCGTCATGTCATCGCCGTACTGCTCGGTGCTGAGCTGCTCGGTGGTGCAGGAAGTGCACACGAGGGCGATGGCTGATGCGATCAATGCTGAGATTTTGAATATTGCTTTCATATTTTGCTCATCAATTTACTGTTAATAAGCCGCTATGCGGATGTTGTCAAGCTTGATGACAGGGGAGCACTCGGTGCCGGCGGGAGTGCCGGACACGATGAAGATCCACAGGCTTGCGAAGGACGAGTCGTCCATCGACTTGTCGCAGTTGGCGCCGGAGAATGTGTAGACGAAATCCGTGGCCAGAGGCAGGGTGACGGTGACCCACTCGTTACCGGTGTCATATGATCCGCCGGAGGTCCAGGGGGCGTAGCGTGCGCGGGGGTTACTTCGCTCGAGAAGTAGGTGTTGTTGGCGCCTGCGCAAGGCTTGCCGTCGACGGTCACCGCAGCGCCTGCTCCGGTCACCTGGTCGATGCCGGCGAAGCAGATCTGCATTATGCCGTCGCTCCAGGGGTGGTCGGTGGGGATGTACATCTCGAACTTGAGGGCCTTGGAAGCCCAGCCGGTGACGTCGATCACGTCGTTGAGCCTGGGATGGGTCTCGAAGTACTCGGTGTCGCCCCAGGTGTCGCCGGGCCAGTAGGGGAACGAGAATTCCTCGTTCCAGCTGCTCATCGCCTGGCTGCCGTCAAGTGCGCCGAACACGAAGAAGTTGCCGCTCAGGGCAGTGTCGTCGGTTGTGCTCATATGCGAGTTCCAGCCGTTCTTGTCCAGGACAACGCCGGTGACGGGGTTGGGGGTGTCGAAGTCGAACATCATTCCGCGGCTGTCCTTGTAGTAGAACTTGGAGTATCCGCTTCCGGACGCGGTCTCTATGTACAGGGGGCCTTCCACGGCGCCTTCGGGTACCTTGAAGCTGATGTGCTCGGCGTCGACGATTGTGTAGTCGGTGACTGCCGCGCCCGAGAATTCGAAGGCGGTGACGTCCATGAAGTACTTGCCGGTGATGGTGGCGGTGGTGCCTGCGGCCGCGTATTCGTTGGACATCGAGGAAATCTTGGGTGCGGGAGGAAGGACCTTGAAGTCGACGCTGACTGATGCGCCGTCCTTGGTGATCAGATAGATCTTGTCGGTCTTTTCGACCGCCTGCTGGCTGGGAACCGCCACGAGCAGGGTGTTGGCTGTGATGTAGCCTGTGTTCAGGATGGCTTTCTGGTCATTGAAATAGATGTCGTGCACGCTCGTGAGATTGCTGCCCACGATGCATACGAGCTCGTCCATATAGGCCTGGGTGATGAACACATCCTGGCTTGCGTACCTGATGTAGTCGACTGTGGGCACTCCGCTCGTCTGGACAAACCTGTCGGGGTAGTCCATACGCTGGCAGGAGGCCAGGCTGACTGCCAGGGCCGCAAATCCTATCAGAGCATTGAATATATTCTTTTTCATCGTATTCATCCGTTAAAAGTTGTAATTGTATTCTGTGCGCACGTCCACGTGGACAGGGGCGACGTCAGAACCGACGTTGGGGTTCTGGACCACGTCTTCGGTGGGGAAGGGGAGAGTGAATACGGAGGCGGTGATGCTGCCCGCCGCGACGTCCTGCGTATTGTTGTAGGAGATGCCGCTGCCGTCCCAGTCGTGGGCTCCGGGGCCTGCATAGTTGCCTTCGTCGTCGAGCAGATAGGACTTGTAGGCCGCGGTCATCGAGTTGGTGTCACCTTCGCCTCCCCAGTAGGAACGCCTCTGGGCGTAGATCTCGGCCAGACAGGCGTCAGCGTCGTAGTAGCTGCGGCGCACGAAGTCGTACCAGCGGTCGCCTTCGAGTGCGAGCTCGAGCCTGCGCTCCTTCCACACATCGTCGAAGGTGACGGCGGTCAGAGGGGCGACGCCCGCGCGTGTGCGAACTGCATTGATATAAGGCAGCGCTTCACTTGCCTGGCTGGTCAGCACGAGGGCCTCGGCGGCGACCAGATAGATGTCAGCCAGACGCAGGATGTGGGTAGGAAGCTGGTTGCACATATTGCCTGCGGCGACACCCATCTCGGCCTGGTGGTCGTATGCGTTGCCGTACAGGTGCTTGGCATAGTTGGATCCTGAGCTGCAGAGCCAGCCGCCGGCTGCCGAGTAGTCGGGATCGTAGAAGAAGCGGCATACGTCGAATCCTCCCTTGTCCTGCCACCAGTAGCTGTAAGAGTCGCCGAACATCATGCAGGTTGCCTTGCGGCGGGTGTCGGCCTCGTTGGCGCGAAGGGCGGGAGCGTCGATAGCGGATACGCCGAAAGCGTCCTGGAGGTCGACGCTGGGACCTTTCCAGCCGCCCCAGTCACCGCCGAACTCGTCGAATCCGGTGCAGGCGACGTCGTCCTGGATCGAGCTCTGGGCTGTCCAGATACCGGAAGTGGATGTCCACAGCCAGGAGAACAGGCATTCGCCGGTGCTCTGGAAATGGGTGGGAGAGCCGCGGAACACGTCGCTGTAGACGGGCGTGAGCGAACGGCCGGAGTTGTTGATCACGTCCTTCGCATAGGTGGCCGCCTTGGTCAGGTCGTCCTGGTCGAGGGTGCCCTTCACGCCGGCCTTGGTGAGGTAAACCTTGGCGAGCAGCGCTTCGGCGGCATAGTAGTCGACCCTGTTGTACTGACCTATGTATGCGTTCTTGGGCAGGAGCTCCATAGCTTTCTCGAGGGTCATCACGATGTAGTCGTAGACGTCGGCCTTTTCGACCTTGGACATCGTGTTGTACGTGCCCTCCTTGATGGTGGTCGTGTTGTCGTGGACGATGGGGACGTCACCGAATGTGCGCACGAGCATGAAGTAGGCCATGGCCTTCCAGGCGAGGCATTCGCCGATGCACTGGTTCTTTACGCCCTGGCTGGGGCCCTCGGAGTTCAGGATGTTGTTGATGACGGTGTTGCAGTTCGCGTTCACCGCCCAGAGCGAGTAGGACATGTTCTTGAGGTCCGTGTCCGTACCGTTGACCGTGAGGGTGGTGTAGGCGTTCTGGCCCTGATAGACGTTTCCGCACATTGTCTCGGAACCGTAGATGTAGTAGCGGATGATGTCGTACCAGGGGGCGTTGTAAAGGTAGTTCACGCCCGCGATGACCTGATCGTCATTCTGGTAGTAGCTGTCGACGGTGAAGCTGTCCTCGGCCGGACGGTTGAGGAAGTCTTCGCAGGAGACGGCTGCGGTGCAGAGCGCTATGATTGCAAATGCTTTGAAAATATTTTTCATATTCTTGTCCTCCTTCGTTTAGAATGTCAGATTGAGGCCTACGGAATAAGTGGTAGGTGAAGGATAACGTCCATTGTCCACGCCGAAGGTCAGACCGGTGGAATCCTGGGTGGAGGCACCGACTTCGGGATCATAGCCCGAGTAGTTGGTCAGGGTGTAGAGGTTCTGGATGTTGACGTACAGGCGGATGTTCTCGATCTTCGCACTCTTCAGGAAATTCGCGGGGAAGGTGTATCCGAGCGAGATGTTCTTGATGCGCAGGTACGAGCCGTCCTCGATATAGCGGGTGCTCAGACGGTCGTTGTCGTTGGGATCCGAGATGCTGGGACGGGGAGTCTTGGTATCAGGATTGGCGACCACGACGTTGTTGATGTCATTGTACCAGCCGTCGGAGTAGACGCCGTCGGCGGGGACGAGCTTGGCGCGGTCGTTCACGCTGGCGTGCTGGTTGGTCCAGGTGCTGTTCATATGGACAAGGCCGTTGTAGCCCTGGCCCATCATATTGTAGTTGAGGATCTTGTTGCCCACCGAGCCGGTGAGGAAGATGCTGGCGTCGAAGTTCTTGTAGCGGAAGGTGTTGGTCCAGCCGAAGGTGAACAGCGGCAGAGGTGAGCCGATGTTGGTCTTGTCCTTCTCGTTGATCACGCCGTCGCCGTTGATGTCCTTGAACTTGAGGTCGCCGACCCAGACCGTGGTGTTGCGGTTGAACACTCCGTTCTCGGGATATTTCTCGGCCTTGGGGCTGTTGAGGATATCGTCCAGTGAAGTGTAGACACCTTCGACCACATAGCCGTAGAAACCGTAGAGGGATTCTCCGACTTCGGTGACGGAGACGATGTCATCCCACTGGCCGTAGCCGATGAGCTGGGCGTTCGCTGTGCCGTCGAGCGCGATGAGTTTGTTGCGGTTGAACGAGACCACCAGGTTGCTGCTCCAGCCGAAGTTGGTGTTGTCGACGATGTGTCCGTCGACGGTGATTTCAAGACCGGTGTTGGAGATCTCGCCGTAGTTGCCCTTGGGGGCTGCGATTGCGGACGAAGCGTTGCCGTGTGTTCCCATATATGAAGGGAGCGAGAGGGACATCAGCATATCGGACGAGAGTTTGTAGTAGGCGTCGATTGTGATGTTCAGCCTGTTCTTCCAGAATCCGAGGTCGAGACCGACGTTGGTCTGCTGTTGCTTCTCCCAGCGGATACCGGTGTTGGGGATGTTCGCGGGTCTCTGGCTGTCGCCGAGGGCGGAAGCCATCTTGCTCATTCCGGATTCCCAGGCGCCTCCTCCGATGTTGGCGTTGCCGGTCTGGCCCCAGCCCACGCGGAGTTTACCGTTGCTCAGCACGCCTCCCTTGAGAAATTCCTCGTTTGAGAAGCGCCAGCTGGCCGCCACGGAGTGGAACCCCGCCCAGCGGTTGTCGGGTCCGAAGTTGGAGGAACCGTCATAGCGGAAGGTGTAGGTCAGCAGATAACGGTCGTCGTAGTTGTAGTTCCAGCGGGTGTAGAAGGACGACATCGCGCTGCTGCCGAAGCCGCTGGAGAGGGTGGGAGTGCTGTCGCCGAGACTGATGTTGCGGACAGTGTCGTCGGGGAGTTCGGTCCTGTTGGCTCCCATGTACCTCCAGCTGCTCTCCCAGCACTCCTGGCCGACCATTCCGGTGACGTCGTGCTTGCCGAAGGTCTGGTGCCAGGTGAGGTAGTTTTTGAGCTGCCAGAACATATTGGTGTTGTACTGCTCGCTCATCGAGTTGATGTCGCGGCTCTTGCTGCCGAAGTCATAGGTGGGCAGGAAGTTGGTCGAGTTGCTCGTGCTGGTGTCCATACCGATCTCGGTGCGCCAGGTGAAATGCTTGACGGGGGTGAGTTCGAGGTAGGCGTTGCCGACGAGTTTGCTGCGCTTGAGGATGTACTCGTTCATCATCGCGAGGGCGATGGCGTTGGCCGAGGTGTAGCCTTCGCGCACGATCGTGGCGTAGTTGCCGTCCGCGTCATAGATGGGGATGTCGGGGTTGGTGCCGAGGGAACTGAAGATCAGACCTTCGCCGCCGTCCGCAAGCTTGAGGTTGTCGGTGGTCTTGGCATATGTGGCGTTGATGCCGACCTTGGCCCACTTCTTGACCTGGGCGTCGACGTTGGTGCGGATGCTGAAGCGGTCGAACTGGGTGCCGATCACGGTACCTTCCTGGTTCATATAGGAACCGGACACGTAGTACTGGACTTTTTCGGTGCCTCCCTGGGCGCTGACCTGATGCTGGTGCTGGAGGGCGGTGCGGAACACTTCGTCCTGCCAGTTGTTGCCCGCGCCGAGCAGTTCGGGAGTGGCGTAGTAATCATTGCTGCCGACCTCGCCGAGGCTCACCATATCGTTGTAGTACTCGGCGAATTCGCGCAGGTTCATCATGTCGATCCTGCGGGTCTGGCGGCTGACGGCGAACATTCCGTCATAGCTGATCTTGCCCTCGCCGGCCTTTCCGTGCTTGGTAGTGATGATGATGACACCGTTGGCGCCCTGCGCGCCGTAGATGGCGGTCGCCGAGGCGTCCTTGAGGATTTCCATGCTGAGGATGTCGGAAGGGTTGAGGGTGGCCAGGGGCGAGATCGTGGAGATCTTGCCGTTGCCCAGTCCGCCCAGACCATAGTCGGCGGCCGAGGTGCCGCTGCTCTGGACTATGACACCGTCGATGACGTACAGAGGCTCGGCTCCGGCATTGACCGTAGCCTGGCCGCGTACGCGGATGGATGAGGACGATCCCGGAGCACCGGAAGTCTGGACGGCCGAGACACCGGCCGCGCGGCCCTGCAGGGACTGGTCGAGCGATGTGATCAGGGACCCCTTGAGGTCCTCTTCCTTCATCGAGACCGAAGCGCCGGACAGGTCGCTCCTCTTCATTGTACCGTAACCGACAACGACGACCTCGTCGAGGAATTCGTTGTCTTCTTCGAGCAGGATGTTGAAGACGGCCTGGCTGCCGACTGCAATCTCCTGGTTCTTGTACCCGATCGACGACACGACGATCGTGGCTCCCGGCTTGACGCTGAGGCTGAATCGTCCATCCAGATCGGTGACAGTTCCATTGGTCGTGCCCTTCTCAAGGACACTGGCGCCAATGACAGGACCTGTCTGATCCTTGATGGTGCCCGAGATCTTGGAGTTCTGGGCCATCAGGGTGAAGCTCAAGCCGAGCATCAGAAGGCAAGTAAAAATTTTACTTTTCATTGTACCTGATTGAATTAAAGATTTGTAATTGGTTGATATATAGTGAGTTATAAGATTTTTGCACAATATTGGACGAGCCCGCATCCTCTGCATTCCGGGTTTCGGGCCGTGCAGACGTAGCGGCCGTGCAGCAGCAGCCAGTGATGGGCCTTGGGCCGCAGATCGGCGGCGATATGGCGCTCGAGGTCGCGTTCGACGGCTTCGGGAGTCCTGCCGCGCGACAGGCCGAGCCTGCGGGCGCCCCTGAACACGTGGGTGTCCACGGCGATCACAGGGGCGCCGGCTGTGATGGAAGCCACTACGTTGGCGGTCTTGCGTCCGACTCCGGGCAGGGTCATCAGAGAGTCGATGTCAGAGGGAACCGCGCCTTCGAAATCGCTGACGACCTTGCGGGCCATCCCGATCAGGTGGTCTGTCTTTGACGAAGGATATGAGATCGAGCGGACGAGTTCGAACAGTTCGTCCCTGTCTGCGGCCGCGAGGTGCTGTACGGTGGGGTATTTGGTGAAAAGCGCCGGGGTGGTGAGGTTGACCCTGCGGTCGGTGCACTGGGCGCTGAGCATCACGGCGACGATGAGCTGGTAGGGGTCCGCGAAGACAAGCTCCGACTGCGCGGGTGCAGCATTCGCGGCAAACCATTCGAGCACGGCGGCGTATCGGTCTTGAATTCTCATCGATTTGTGATTACGGTTATCAGTTATCACAAATTTAACCATTCACGCGTGCGCGAACAAGTACTATTTTGGCAAATTTGGCCGATTTTTCAGATTATCGCGCTGGTCTTGCGGTAGGTCTGGCGGAATTCGCGGGGGGTGAGGTTGTGATGGGCCTTGAACAGGCGGTTGAAGTTGGACAGGTTGTTGAATCCGCAGCTGAAGCAGATGTCCGAGATCGGGGTCTCGCCGCCCACCAGCTCGCGGGCGGCCGCCCCCAGACGCACTTCGATTATGTGCGCAGACAGCGTGCTGCCCGTTTTCTGGCGGTAGAAGCGGCTGAACGAGGTGCTGCTCATCCCGGCCATCGAGGCCAGGGCGTCCAGAGTCAGGTCCTCGGCGTAATGTGCGGCGATCCATTCGTTCACTTTGCGTATGCGCCCCGACTCGACCCCCGACTGGTCGGATGCGGAAGCCGTGTCCGCCAGCGGTTTTACGTCGTACTTGGACAGGATGTACAGAATCTTGAGGATGTCAAGAAACTGCACAAATGAATCCTCCTGCACTGCAATTTTGTCAAGCAGACTGTATACTTGCATTATGGCCTCCAGCGGGAAGACCAGGCCCATCGACGAGCGCTCCAGCATACGGCGCACCGACGCGAACTGGCTCTTGCCCAGCAGACCGCTCCCGAGCAGGTCCGGGCTGAACTGGATCGTTATCTCGCGGATGTCCTGCGCCGTGCAGGTGCCTTGCTGCCATACGTGCTCGAGTTTTTCGCCTCCTACGAGCGTCAGGTCCACATTCGCTATTATTTCGCGGGAGTTGCCCACGATGCGCTCCACGCCGGCTCCGTTCTGGATGAAATTGAGTTCGTACTCGCGGTGGCGGTGCAGGGGGTATGTGAACTGCGTCTTGTGGCGCTCGACAATCAGGAAGCAGTCCTTTTCGGACAGCGCGCATTTTTCGTAGAAGGCTTCGGTCATCGGTTTATGTTTCAGTACTTCGACAAAAATAATATATTTATTTTGAATATCTATACTATTTTGCCGACAATTTTAAAAACTTTCCAGGAACTCGGCCCTTTCCTTGTTCCAGACCTGTTCCTTCCACATCGAGTGGCCGCAGGTGGGTACGCAGAGGTATTTCTTGTCTGAAGTGACCTGGTTGTAGCCGGCGATGTTGGTGTGCGGCGGGCAGGTGGAATCCTGCAGGCCGAAAGCCATATAGACGGGGCACTGGATGCGGTCGGTGAAGTTCTTGATGTCGAAGTAGCGTAGCATTTCAAGAAGGTCCGCGCGGGCGATGCCCTGCTCGTCTGCAGCACCGAATACCTCCCACATCGGCCACCAGACGATTTTGGAGTAATCTTCGTAGTCGCTCAGGAACGGCACTGCCGGTGCTATCGCCGCCACGCGATGGTCCAGCGACGCCGCTATCCAGGTGAATGCGCCTCCCTGGCTCTCGCCCTTGGCGACGATGCGCGCAGGGTCGGTCTTTTCGAGCGAAGCGAGGAAGTCCAGCGCCCGGACAACGTCGCAGAACGCTCCGCGGTAGTAGAAATTCTCTTTGCAGTCCAGTCCCCGGTCGATCCAGCGGCCTTCGGGCTCTCTGAAAATGCCCTGATCGCGCACGCTCACCAGGAACTCGATCTTGTCGGGATTCGCGTCGGGGTCATAGAAATGCGCCTCGGCGCCGTAGCCCATATATTCGGCCGTAGCCTGGTATTTGCCGGGCGCGGCGGGCTCGACCAGGTAGCCGCCGATCCGGGCTCCTCCCCAGGAATCCATCTCGACCCGGTAGAAGTTGCGCGCATCGCTCGAGTGCTCCGGCAGCAGGGTGAGGGTGGCGTTCATAGGCACGACGGCGAGCTCCGCGAGGGTCCGCTCCCAGAATGCGTCAAAGTCTTCGGGCTTGTCCTGCGGCGAGCTGATCTGCTCGGGGTTGATGCCTATATTAAATGTCTTTGCGGGGAACCAGTGCATTCCGTTCGGATGCATCTTGCCCATCGACAGGTTCGCCTGCCAGAATCCGGCCGGCAGGGGCGAGATGTCGAAGCTCAGCGTCGCGGACCCGCCTTCGGGCATCACGACGGGATCGGCAGTGACTGTGAGAACCGTGTCGCGCTGTCCCATCAGGCTGAGGTCGCTCACGAGGTGGAGCGCGAATTCAGCATCCACAGGGCCGGGACAGGTGACTGTATATTCGAGAGCGAAAGGCCCGTCGCCGGTCTTCAGCCAGGTGTCTGGGTCGCTGGTGATCGTGAGGCATTTGTGCAGTTTGTCGGTGTATTTCGCTACTACGGCGGTGGTGGTCTCGTCGCTCAGGTACACTCCGTTCAGGCCCTGGGCCTCCTGGCTGGGGTCGCCGCAGAGGTCGTCGCCCTCCTGCCAGAACTGGTGGCCGGGCGTCTGCCGCGCGAACCCGCTCCACGTCCAGAAATTGCAGCCTGCCAGCACTCCGCCCTGCTTTGCGCTGTCCAATACACGGCCGAACACGTAGTCGTAATACTTGTCGCGGGCAGTGACGGGAGTGCCCTCGAGGTACTCGAAACCGTCGCGCGGGTAGCCGAATTCCTCGATGACCACCGGCTTGCCGAGTTCCTTTGCTATCCCGCAGGCCTCGTCTATGTATTTCCCGGTTTGTTCTATCCCGGCATCCAGGCCGGCAGTGACGTCACCCTCGCTCACCCAACTCCAGTTGTAGGGCCAGATGTGGATGGTGCAGTAGTCGATTGCGCCGCACTCGTGCACCCGTCTCCAGATTCCCCAGTCCTTATTGCAGCCCATCGCGCCTTCGGTGCCGGCGCTGACAAAGTGCACGGGGTCGATGCTCTTGATGAGCTCGGCCGTCGAGTGCAGGTAAGCGATGTAGTCGTCAATTGCGGCCGGGTCCTCGGAGAAGGGGCGCGGCTCGTTGCATATCTGCCAGCTGAACACTGCGGGATTGTCCTTGTAGCGGGTGACCATACGTCTTACGTGCTCCTGGAACAGCGCGACGGCGTCCTTGTTCGAGGCGAATTTCCACATCGTGCCCATATATTCCCCGTAGCCTTCGACCGCCGGGTGCGGCTGCCTGCCCGCGCCCGCCTTTTCCAGATACGAGCGGTAGCCGTCCTCGCTCCACTCCCAGGCGTTGTTCATATAGATCACCGCCTGCATCCCGCGCCTTTGCATCGACTCGAGGGCCGCGTCCATTCCCTTCCAGTTCTCGTCGGTGCCGAGGATCCTGAGGTTGTCCAGACCCAGCGCGTGCAGGGTGTCGAGTTCGGCTTCGAGCCGGGCTGAGTCTGTGAGGGCGAGTGTCGGGGCGTACCAGACATTGGTGCCTACGTAGTACTGCGGGACGCCTTCCTTGACGAAGCGTCCGTCCTCGATGCTCCACTGCGCGCCTTTTGGCGAGCAGGCGGCCAGTGCCGCGAGCATCACTATGAAGAGTGTGCGTTTCATATGCTTTGTCTTTCAATCATTTCCATACACATACGCCCGTTGTGGTAGGGGCATTTCCAGAATCCGGCGCGGTCGTCGTCGAGGTTGGGGGTGAACCCGCCCTTGCCGTCCGGCCTCGCGGACCAGTACCATTCGCCGTCGGGGCAGACTATCTGCCTGCGGATGAAGTCCCATTCGCACATCGCGGCCGCCTTCCAGGACTCGTCGCCGCTCATCTGCCATCGGTTCCAGCATCCGACCACGGTCTCGGCCTGGACCCACCAGTGGCGGTCGGCGTCGATGCGGCCCGTGCCGGGGTCCTGCTCATATATCATTCCGCCGTCGGGAGTGAACCCCTCCATCGCGGCGTCGGCCATTTTTTCGCAGGCCGGCTTCACCTTTTCTGTTGTTTGCGCATCGCCCAGCACCTGCGCGGCTTCCCAGAGCAGCCACGAGCATTCGATGTCGTGCCCGTAAGACTGCAGGTCGCCCTGGAGCTTCCAGTCCTCGTCGAAGAACAGGTCCAGGTGGCCGTCGGGGCCGCAGATGTGGTCCAGGAATACTTCAATCAGGGATTCGAGGGCTTCCTTGAGGCTGTTGTCCTTCCATACCCTGTACAGGCAGGTGTAGCCTTCGAGTATGTGCAGGTGCGTGTTCATCGTCTTGGCGTCGTTGCGGTCCTTTTCGGACAGGCGCATATCTGCGATGGGTTTGAAATCGCGTGTGCAGGCCTCGATGTAGCCTCCTTTGGCGCGGTCGCGGCTGTGCTTCTCGATGCATTCGAAGAGTTTTATCGCCGCGTCGAGCGCTTCGGCGTCTTTGGTCGCGCGGTGGTATTCCGCCAGCCCGTAGACCGCGAACGCTATGGCGTAGAACTGCTTTTTCGTGTCCAGGGGGCTGCCCTGCGCGTCAAGGCTCCAGTACGCTCCGCCGTATTCGGGGTCCACGAAGCGGTCCAGGATCTCCCTTTTTGCCCGCGTCGCCGTCTCAAGGTATTCCTGTCTGCCCAGCAGCCTGTATGCGCTTGCGAAAGTCCAGAGAATCCTCGCGTTGAGTATCAGTCCCTTGGGGCTTCCTTCCACCAGGTTGCCCAGGCCGTCCCTGCGGCCGTAAAACCCGCCCTCGGGGTCCGTCATCCTGTCCATCCAGTACGGCAGTATGTTGCCCGTAAGTTCCTTTTCGAATTCCATATCCTCAAAGATACAAAAAAGTGCCAACAAAAAAACTCTCATCCTCTGCTCTTTGTGTATCCCGAACACCCCGATAAATCGGTATTTAGCTTAGCGCCGCCCAGTCGCCTGCCCTATGTGTTGTGATTCGGACGCTAGCCGAATCACAGTAGGGGCGTTGCAGCAAAAACACTGATTTTGCTGCAAAATGGCCTCCCAAACCATCAAATTGCAGCAAAAAACACGAATTTGCTGCAATGGTGTAGCCAATAGAGAGAGGTAGGGATGGCGCGAAAATACAAAGTGCTGAATAATAACTAGTTAGCAAAACGCGTAATCCCTATCTCTCGGCGAAACTGGCGTTTTGGGGGATTTTAAGGAGAGATAGGGATGTCCCCAAAATGCAAAGCATTGATTGACAATCAGTTAACA
>R04__coassemble_508_pt1 | contig 13999 bp, 11 predicted proteins | sample R04__metabat2_low_PE_037 | metagenome-assembled genome bin R04
CAATAGCACGGCGCGGCCTGATGGTTTTCTCCAGCCGCGGAACAATCGCCACCCTCGGTAAGGGCGCCCGCCTCGGCACAGGCGCAGGCGCCGCGCGCGGCGCAGGCATCGGCGCGCTGATAGGCGGCGAGAAAGGCGCGGCGATAGGCGCCGCGGCAGGAGCCGCAGTCGGAGCCGGCACCGGAGCCGTCATCGGCGACGTGATGGACCGCAAGGCCGAGGAACTCGCCGAGATCGAGAACGCCAAGGTCGAGACCATCACCGACGTCAACGGCCTGACCGCAATCAAGGTCACCTTCGACAGCGGCATCCTGTTCGCTACCGGCAAGTCCGATCTCAGCGCGGAGGCCAAGTCCAACCTCGAACTCTTCGCCAACGATATGAAGGACCTCGAGGCCACTGACATCACAGTGTGGGGCCACACCGACAACACCGGCAGCGCCGCAACCAACGAGAAACTCAGCCAGAAGCGCGCCGACGCAGTGTCCGCCCAGCTCCAGAAGAACGGCATCGCCAAGACCCGCATCATCGCCGAAGGCAAGTCCTTCACGATGCCCGTCGCCGACAACGAGACCGTCGAGGGCCGTGCCCAGAACCGCCGCGTCGAGCTCTACATCACCGCCACCGAAGAGATGGTCAAGGCGGCCGAAGCCGGCACCCTGAAATAATCCCGTGCGATTTGACGTTTAAGGCCCGCAGTTTTGCGGGCTTTTTTTCGTATATTGCACTCAGTTATGGCAGACTGCTACATACGCGTGATATTGCCGCTCAAACTGGCGTGGACACCGACCTACAGGGCTCCGGACGGGATACCCGTGGGGCGGCGCGTCAAGGTGATCTTTGCGCGCAAGGAATATGTGGGGGTCGTGAGCGAAGCCGGCGTGAGGCCGGACATCCCGCCCGAGCGCATTTCAGAGATCGAAACGGCCGAAACCGGGCTGCCGGACATTCTGGAGTCCGAGATCAGGCTGTGGGAATTCATAAGCTCATACTATCTCTGCACGGCAGGCGAAGTCTACAAGGCCGCATATCCGATGATGAAGGTCGAGAGCGAGAAAACTGCCGCCACGGCTGCCGCGAGGGCCGAGGAGTCGAATCGCAAAATGCTCGCCTCGCTGCAAGAGCGGCTCGCCAGGCTTCAGGGCCGGCTGGCAAAGAAAGAGGCCGAACTTGAAGGCCGTCACAATGCATCAGTTACCGCCAGACTTCAAGAGGGCAGGGAAAAGATACTCTCGGAAATTTCAGCGACAGAGCGCGCGATCGCGACCCGGGAAAAGGCCACTCCGAGGGGTGCAGGCCGGATTGACGGGAGCGCGTCCGGCACGGGAAGGGCCGCGCCTGAGGCAGACGCACGCGTAGCCGTTGCGACCGGTTTGCCGGGCGCCGATTACGCGGCGGAGCGCTCGTCGCTGCGGCCCGGACGGCCGCTGCTGCTCGTCGGGGGCAGCCGCGCGGCGGCATATGCCGCCGTCGCAGCCGACACCGCAGCCCGCGGCCTCGACACCCTGATCCTGACCCCCGACTTCGCATTCAGCGACACTCTCGAATCGTCGCTCCGCCCCATCTTTCCCGACCTGATTGTCTGCAATTCACGCCTCACCCAGGTCCAGCGTCGCAAGATCGCGGACGTGCTCCGCACTCCGGCCGCGCGCGGCCGCGTCGTGCTGGGCACCCGCTCAGCAATCTTCCTCCCCTTCGCCAGGCTGGGCGCCATCATCGTGGACGAAGAGCAGGACTCTTCCTACAAGCAGACCGAGCCGGCGCCGCGCTACAACGGTCGCGACACAGCCGTCGCGCTGGCCCGGGCGCTGGGCATTCCGGTCGTGCTGGGCAGCGCCGGCCCCTCGCTTGAATCGCTCTACAATGCCCGCAACGGCAAATACAGCCTGCTCGATGCGCCGTCCGCCGGGCGGCTCGAGATAATAGACGTCGCCGCCGAAAGGCGCAAAAACGGTATGGTCGGGCATTTCTCGCGCAAGCTGCTGTCGCGCATAAGCTCGACGCCGGGTCCGGTGGTGCTGATTCGTGGCTGGGAAAAGTCAGAGGAACTTGACGCCGAGATCGCGCAGCTGCTGCCCACACGCGACATACGAGTGCTTACGCTGCCAGCCGCAAAGCACGAGGGCGTCAGCGACGCCGCCCTGGTGGCCATACTGCAGGCCGACGCCCTTGCAGGCAAAGAGGATTTCCGTGCCGACGAGAAAGCGCTGCAGGCAGTGAGGCAGTTTCAAGGCCACACTCCCCTGCTGGTCATCCAGACGTCTGTTCCGGACCGCTTCGACGCGGCCCGTGACGCCTCGCATCTGCTGCAGGAGCGCAAGGATTTCGCTCTGCCGCCTTACCGCCGGCTTCTGGACATAATAATCACGGACGCAAATCCTGTCCGGCTCAGTCTGCTGAGCCGCCTGCTCGCCGAATCGCTCCCCTGCCCTGCGATGCAGATCCCGGCCGAGGGCCGCGTCACCCTGCGCCTGAGCCTGCCCAAGGACAGTTCGCTGGCGCGCATAAAGCGCGATGTGGCCGGAGCCGTCGCAAGCTTCGAAAAGCAGCGCAACTACCCGGGCCACATCGTGATAGACGTCGATCCGGTCTGACAGGAAGGCCCGTCCTCAGTTCTTGAAGGAATGGATCGGGGCGGGGATGCCGACATTGATGACCGCAAGCGCTTCGGGGATACTTTCAATCAGCAGACGTCAGAAGGCCAGTTCCTTCCCCATATAAAAGTCGAGGATGCGTGTCTGGTAGAGATACTCGTAGCGGGCCTGCAGGAATTCGGATTCGGCCTCCAGCCAGCGCGTCTCGGCCTGATTCCATTCGGCGACTGTGGATTTGCCGTTCTCGTATCTCTGTTTCTCGAGATCGAGCGAGGCCCGGGCGCTCTCGACGGCACGTTCGCCGCTGAGATATCTGGCAGCCGTGCCCTCGGCGTTGTAGTAGGCCTGCTGGATTTCCTTGTACAGGGATTTCTTCGTTTTCTCCAGTTCCAGCTGTTGGTTCGCTTTGCTGAGCTCGGCGCTCTTGACGGAATTGCGCGTCGAGAAGCGGCTGAATATGGGAATGCTGAGCGACAGGCCGACATACTGGCTGAAGTTTTTGTCAATCTGGTCCGAGAACGAGTCGGAGTCGGACAAGGAGTTGGTGTAGTAATTGGTGCCGATGCCGCCGCTGAGCGAAAGCGAAGGCAGATATCCGCCCTTTGCGCGGCTGATATTTGCATCGGCATAGTCGAGCCGCAGGAGCTCGGCCTTGATTTGGGGCTTTACGCCAACGGCACACTCATAGATGTATTCAGGCTTTTCCAGAAGCCGGACGCCGAGATTTTCCACTGCGGGGGCGACAACGTCGAAGCCGTCCGGGGAGGGAAGCTCGAGAAGCTGGCTGAGTTCGAGCACCGAGAGTTTGAGATTGTTCTCGCTCCTCACTTCCGTGAGGCGGCTCTGGGCATAGGTTGCCTCCTGTGCGGCCACGTCCGCCGCGCTTGATTTGCCGGAGGCCCTCATCCCCGTCACTCTGACAAGAAGCAGCGAGTCCAGAGAGACCTGCCTGCGGGCGACCTGCAGAATCTCCTTGTCATAGAGAATCTGCATATAGGCCGCCGCGACCGCGACCCGTATGTCATCTCGCGCCTTCTCCAGCTCGGCGGTGGAAGCCTCGAGATCAATCTCGCTCATGGCTATGTCGTACTTGATATCAAAACCCTGAAACAGAGGCATATCCGCCCCGAGCGAGATGCTCGTGGAAGTGGTGTTGGCATTGGAATAGGTATTGTTTTGCGTGAGGCCGCGCCCGAACGAGAAATTCTGCGACACTCCGGCCGACACGCCGGGAAGGCGCCTGCCGCGGGCGGTATTGAGTTCTATTTCCTTCTGCTGTACGGAGTTGGCGCTCTGCTGTATGCTTATGTTGTGTTCCAGGGCATACTGGATGCAGTCGGACAGGCTCCAGGGGCCACCGACTGCAAGAACCAAAGAGATCAGAAGAGTCTTCATACGGTTCGTGGATTATTTTTCAACATAAACCTTTGTGCCGCGCACGACGTCCCCCTGATTCAGGCCCGACTTTATCTCGATATTGATGCCGTCGCTTATGCCGGTCACGACACTTGTCCGGCGGTAATCGTTCTCTCCCTGCCTGAGATAGACGAAGGTGCTGTCACCCTCGAACTCGAGGGCGCTCTCCTGCAGGGTAAGCACACCTTCCGCGCTTTCCAGCACCACTTCGGCGTTGGAACTGTAGCCGGAGCGTATCATCTTGTCGGAGACGACGCTCACGGCAGCCTTGATCTCGAACTGGTTGGCGCCGTTGTTTTCCACGGCCTTGGGCGATATGTACTCAAGCCTGGCTGTGGAGCTGTATTCGGGCAGAGCGCCTATGGTGATCTTCATCGGCATACCCTCAACGAGCGCGCCCACTTCGGTCTCGTCTATGTTGCCGTCGAATATGAGGTCGGACATATCGGCTACGGTGGCGACCGTGGTGCCGTCGTTCATCGTATTGGCCTGGATGACGGAGTTGCCGACCTTGACGGGAATGTCAAGGATGAGGCCGGTGATCGTGGACCGCACCAGAGTGGAACTGCCCTTGGCGTTGGAACTGGACACACCGTCGCGGATGACCTCCAGGGCGTCCTGCGCGGCGGCTTTCTCCTCTACTGCCTGATTGTACTTCTGAAGTACCTGCTCATATTCGTCCGCGCTCACCAGATCCTTGTCGTAGAGGGCCTTCTCGCGCTCATAGTTGACCTTGGCCTGCGAGAGGTTGATTTCAGCGAGCCTTACGCGGGACTCGGCGGAGCTGAGCTGGGACATATCCGGGATGACCTTGAGTTTCGCTATCACCTCGTTGGCCTGCACCATCTGGCCGGCCTCCTTGTAGAGTTCGGAGATGATGCCGTTGATCTGAGGCTTGATGTTGACTTCGTTGCGGGGCTCTATCTTGCCGGTGATGACAGTGGTGCGCTCGATGTTGCCCACGGTGCAGACGATCTCGTTGTAGCGTTCGGGCTCGGGACGGGATTTCCTGTACAGGAACACGAAGGTCCCCACGAAGAGCGCTGCCAGAAGCGCGAAGACGATGTACTTGATTACTCTTTTCATATCTATGGTTTACTTTTATTCATCTCTCATTGCATCCACGGGCTTGATCTGCATAGCCCTCAAGGCGGGAGCAAGGCCCGCCGCCACTCCCAGCACGACCAGCAGAAGGGCCGCTGTGACGGCAAGGGAGAAGGTTATCTGGAATTCCACCGCCGCCGCATCGGGCGACAGCGACACTATCTTTTCGACCCCCTCGAGCACCAGGGTGGAGAAGACGATTCCCGCGCAGCCGGCGATGAGGGTGAGACTCACGCTCTCGAGTATGATTTGCGAAAGTATCTGCAGGGGCGTGGCGCCTATGGCGCGCCTGATGCCTATCTCGGTGGTGCGCTCCTTGACAGTGACCATCATTATGTTCGTGACTCCGATCGCACCGGCCAGGATGGTGCCTATGCCGACAAGCAGGATAAGGAAGTTGACACCCCTGAAGAGCTTGTCCATAATCTCGAATATCTCTTCGGTATTGATGATCACGAGCGTCTGCTCGTCCGCGGGGTCGAACTGATGCCTGCGGGCAAGCACCTGGCGGATTCTGGGCACAAGGGCCGAAATCTTGACGCCGGGGCGGCCGGTGATGCCCACCAGGTTGACTGCCTTGCCCTTGCGGTAGACCTTCTTGGCGACGGTCAGCGGAATGATGACGCTCTGGTCGCTGCGGCCGTTGATGTTCATATTGCTGGAATTGCTGTCCACGCCGATGACTTCGTAATAGATGCCGCCCACGCGCACAAACTCGCCGCAGGGATCACCTCCGTCGGGGAAAAGGTCGTTGTAGACGCGCTTGCCCAGCACGCACACCTTCCGTTCCAAGGCGCAGTCCGCCTCATTCAGATAGCGGCCAAACTTGAGGCGCGGCTCCTCTATCCCGGAGTAGCAGGACTCGACTCCCTTCACGTTGGCGGAAGTCTCGTTGACCCCGTGCACGCAGCCCTGGCCCCAGCGTGAAATAATGCCGGTCACCACGTCCAGTTCCGGGAACATCATCCGCAGAAGCTCGATGTCGCTGTCTTCGGTGTCCCAGTAGCGCCCGACCTTGAAGCCGTGTGACGGGATGGACGTGGTATATGAATACATCACCGCCGCATTGGTGGCGAACCCCTCGAAATTGGCGGAAAGCATCTGCTTGAGAGCATCTCCCCCGCCCCTGAGGAACAGGAGCATGAAGAGGCCCCAGAATATGCCGAATCCGGTCAGAAGGCTTCTGGCCTTGTTGCGCACCAGAGAGTCCCCTATCTCGCGGAAAGTGTCAAGGTCCGGTCTCATTCGGCTCTCAGGGCTTCAATGGGTTTGACTTTGGCCGCCTTCAGCGCCGGGACAAGCCCGGCCAGAGTGCCGGCGACGATGAGCAGGAACGTGGCTTCCAGAGCCACGTCCAGCCCGACCGTGGGATTGACAAAGATGTTCATCTGGCCGCCCATCATGGACTGCGCGTCGCCGCCCACGAACTTGTCCAGAAACTCGCAGGCGAGCAGGCCGAGCACCATACCGACATAGCCGAAGACGGACGTTATCACCACGGACTCGGTGATTATCAGCTTGTTGATGGCGGAGGGAGTTGCGCCGATGGCCTTGCGGATGCCGAATTCGTGAGTCCTTTCCTTTACGGTGATCAGCATGATGTTGCTCACGCCCACAATGCCGCTCACAAGCGTGAACAGGCCTATTATCCACAGCGCGAGTGTTATCAGAAAAGTGGCGCGGGACATCTGCAGGTTCTGCGTGAAGCGGTTCCATATCCACATCGCGTGCTCGTCGTCGGGAGCGGCCCTGTGCGAAAGGTTCATTATGGCCTTGTATTCCTTCTCGAAGGCCTCGTTTTCCTCCTCGCTCTCGAGGCCGTGGAAGCTGAATGTCATCTCTCCTATCTCGTTGCCCTTGCCGTACACGGCCTTGATGGTGGTGAAGGGGGCGTAGCAGAGGTCGTCATTGCGCATCTCGTCGGTCTTGGTGATGCCGCAGACAAGGACGGAGTACTTCCCTATCTTGACCCTCTGCCCGACAAGGTCCGCGGCGCTCTCGCCCCTGACCGTGAGCCGCAGGGCCAGATTTTCCGGCAGCACCACGACTTTGCGCCGCTCCCGGATGTCCAGGTCATTTATGAATCGGCCGTGGAGGATCTCCACTTTCTCCATTTCGGCAAGCACAGGATACACGCCCTCGAAGCTGCCGTAGAAATAGAGTTTGCCGCGGCTTACGGTGTCGGAGGCGGAGACGTTTGCCGTCACTGCGTCCACGGTGCCGGCGAAAAGGGGCCCTGCGGTCAAGGCCATATCCTTCTCTTCCAGACGGATGCGCCGTCCCTGCTTGAGGCCGTCATAAGGCTTTGAAGTCCAGCCGCCGCCGACCATCATCGTATTGGAGGCGAACTGGCCGGAATTCTCGCTGAAACTGTTGACGAGGCCGTTGCCCGCGCCGAGCAGGACTATGAGCATAAAGATGCCCCAGGCCACGGCGAAGCCGGTCAGGGCGGTGCGCAGCTTGTTGCGGCGCACGCTCTCCCATATTTCCGTCAGCAGGTCTCTCATTCTGTCGGACGTTTCACTTCATTATGCCTCCCACACCGAACAGTGAGCTGCGGTGCTCGCGGTTGTCCTCGATTTCACCTATTATTCCGTCCTTGATATGGACTATCTTGTCCGTGCAGTTGGCGACGCCGCTCTCGTGGGTCACGACAACTATTGTGACACCTTCCTCACGGTTGAGTTTTCCGAGCAGGGACATCACTTCCTCGGAAGTCCTTGAGTCGAGGGCCCCTGTGGGCTCGTCGGCAAGAATTATCTGAGGGCGGGTGATCAGGGCCCTGGCGATGGCGACCCTCTGCTTCTGTCCGCCGGACATCTCGTTGGGATAATGGTGCGACCAGTCCGCGATCCCGAGTTTCTCGAGGTATTCCATAGCCATTTCGTGGCGTTTTCTGCGGCCCACGCCCTGATAGAAAAGCGGAAGCTCGACGTTCTCGACGGCGGTCTTGAATCCTATCAGATTGAATGACTGGAATATGAATCCGATCATACGGTTGCGGTAGTCGGCGCTCTTGCGCTCGCTCAGATTCTTGATGAGCGTGCCTGCGAGGCGGTACTCGCCGGTGTCGTAGCCGTCCAGAATGCCGAGAATATTCAGGAGAGTCGACTTGCCCGACCCCGAGGATCCCATTATGGAAACGAATTCCCCTTTGTCAATCTCGAGGTTTATGCCCTTCAGAACGTGCAGCGGCTGCGCTCCGGGATATGTTTTGTTGACGTCTTTGAGTTCAATAATCATAAGCCTGCGAAATTACTCAATATTTTTGTATATTTGTTCCAATATGATTAAAAGATTGCTCATTGCCGTTGTCATCTCCTTGACTGCGGTATCCTGCAGCGACAAGGCCGCTGAATATCCTTTCACCATCGCGCACCGCGGATGCTGGATGTCAGACGTGGCGCAATTCACCCAGGCGGAGTCATTCGTCGTGCCCGAAAACAGCCTCGAGGCAGTGCGGATGGCCGCCCTCTACGGCTACAAGGCCATCGAGATCGACCCGCGGTTCACTTCCGACAGCGTCATCGTGGTGATGCACGACGGGCTCATCAACCGCACGATGCGGCTTGCCGGCGACAATTCCGTCATTCCTGACAAGGTGAGAGTGTCCGAATGCAGTTTCGACGAGTTGAGAACAGCCTACGAGTTCCAGTCCTCCGATCCGAAGATGCGCTCGCGGATTCCCACTCTGCGCGAACTCGTCACCGAGTGCCGCGACTGCGGGGTTATGCCTCTGGTGCACTGCGACTTCTTCGAAGCATATCCGACAGTGCAGGAGATAGTCGGGGACGATTTCATAGCATTCGGCGAGGAATTCGAGACTTTCCGCAAAGTCAGGGAGATCTCGCCCTGCAAGATACTGCTCGACCCATCGCGGGAACTCAGGAAAAGAGGTCTCGAGGAAAACCCCGCCTGCATCCTGGCCCTGCTCGACGAGCTCGGAGGCGACACCGGCATATCGAGTATGAAGCACAGCCTGTGCAGCAAGGAGATCTGCGACGCCCTGAAGGCCGCAGGCCACGACGTGCAGTCATCCATATTCAGCACACCTCACGAGCTGGAGGCGGTCCGCAACGGCGCGACCATCCTCCTGAGCGACTTCTGCTGGAAGCCCTCAAAAGGGATGAAGCCTGCCGGGGAATTCTCGCGGAAGGTCTGCGACAGCCTGCAATGGCGGGGCTCTAGCACAGAGTACGGCGCTCTGGTGCTCGAGATGGCCGGCTGCGGGCAGTGGGAGGTGGAAGTTAACGGAGAGCGCAGCTACAGCATCAGCCGTACAACCCCGGGGACAGAGACGGTGTCGTGCAGATACTACGACCGCGAAGCCTCTGTCCGCATCAGGGTGACATCCGGCGAGGGAGTGGACGTCAAGGTCAGCAACTACGCGTTTGGAAACGATCAAATAAATCACAAATAGAATGAAACACAGATTGATTTTGGCGGCTGCCGCCGTGATTACAGGCTTTGCCGCTTCGGCGCAGCCCTCGCAGTGGAACGTCCAGTACGTAAAGCAGAAGGAGTACGGCCAACCGTGCGCATACAACCCCCGCAAGATCGACATTCCGGATATTGACGGATACACCACCCTCAAGGTGGATTTCCATATGCACACAGCCTACAGCGACGGAGACGTCTCGCCGCGCCAGAGGGTTCAGGAGGCTTTTGTCGAAGGGCTTGACGCCATCGCCATCACCGACCATCAGCCCTGCTTCGGCAAGCCGGAAGGCTGGGATTATGACCAGACCTATCCCATTGCCGCCAAGGAAGCCGCAATCCGGGACATCCTCCTCATCAAGGGCTTCGAGTTGTCCCACAACGTCCCCGACATCGGCCATATGAACTTCCTGTTCATCAAGGACTGCAACGACTACAAGATTCCGATGTCCTTCGGGCAGAAGGAAGCCCACGACGCGCTTGTCCAGGCTCAGGCGGAGGGCGCCTGGGTCACAGGCAACCATCCCGGATGGCCGGACGAGAACAGCGAACTCAGCCAGTTCTGGATCGACGAGATAGAGGCCGGGCGCATTCAGGGTATGGAGGTTTTCAACAGCTTCGAGTTTTACCCCCTGGCCATTGACCATATAAACAAATACGGCCTTGCCTTCATAGGCGCTTCCGACGAGCACCGGGCGATAGCCTTTGACTACGACATCAGGAAAGTAATGCGTCCGATGACCATCGTCTTCGCCGAGGAGCGGAGCGTCGAGGCAATTCACGATGCGCTCAAGGCCCGCCGCACCGTGGCGTATGCAAACAATCTGCTCGCCGGAGACGCGAAGTGGCTGCTCAAGCTGCTGAGGGCATCACTCAAGATCGAGAAGGTCGAGGACCGCGGTTCGAAAGTGCGCGTGCGCATCTTCAACCAGTCCGACATAGACTATCTGTTGGATTGCGGCCAGCCGTCGAAACAGATCCGCATCCCCGCGCACCGCTGTTTCGATGACGAGCGCATGAAGGTCGATATGGACCTGCAGTTCAACGTGACCAACATGTTCGTCAGTTCCACGGAGTGCCTTGCCATCCCCATGTCACTGCTCTTCACCCCCCAGAGCGACATCGACATGCCCGTAATAGACAAAAGAAACTTGACGGTCGAGGACGGCAAGGTGACGCTGCCCCTCATCTGCGAGGACGGGCAGACCTATTACACGACTGACGGCAGCGAACCTTCAGTGACGGGCGGCAAGCTCTATACCGGTCCCGTCTGTCTGGACCGGACCTGCGTATTCAAGGCAAGGACCTTCAACGAGGACAAGAGCAGTTTCACCTTGGAATATCCTCTCGTCTTCCTCGCCGCGACAAAAGCAAGGACCGGCAAGAATGGCTTGACGTATTCATTCTATTCAGATCCGGCGGAAAGGAGCATAACCAGCGTCGACGATCTCACTCCCGAACGGTTCAGGAAGAGCGGCGTCACGGCAGTCCCCTCGCTGCAGAAACACGGGGAGCAGGACTGGTTCGGATACATTTTCGAGGGATGGATCAAGGTCCCCGAAAGCGGCGTGTACACTTTCAAGCTGGACACCGACGACGGTTCGCAGCTGATCATCGACGACACGATGATCATCGACAACAACTACAACAAGGGCAACAGTATCACGACCGGATACGTCTGCCTGGAAAAAGGCCTGCACAAGTTCCGGATGCCGTACTTCGAAGGTCATTATGACGAAAAGATCGAACTGAGCTGGATTCTTCCGGGCGAGGACACCTTCACCCCGGTCCCCGCGGAAGTGTTCTACCTTCGTTAGTCCGGGTAAACAATTCTTTGTTAAGAACTGCCGCTTGGATTTCTATATTTCCACCTTTTGAAAAGCCATCCTGGGATCTCCGTTCAAAAGGTGGATAATTCCGCAATACCGGAACCCCGCCTCCTCTACACAATGCCTCATGATGGCATTGTCCTCGTGGGTGTCGATGCGGAGATTCTGTATCTGTCCCCAGCACCAGTCGAAGCAGGCCGCCGCCACTCCGCGGGAATCCTTCAAACGTGCGAGCCGATGGATGGTTGCATAGGGGGCGTCATCGTCCAGCCACCCGCCGCCTTCGATCTCCTTGTAAGTGGGGTCTTCGCCGGGGATAAGGGCGAAAGCGCCCACTGTCCTGCCATCGTCCTCTATTGCGTAGCTCACTCCCTTGTCTATATCTCCGCTGACCACTTCCTCTGAAGGATAGCCCTCCTTCCACTGGTGAAGGTTGCCGCTGTCGACCTGGATCTGCCGGGCCTGCCGGTAAATTTCCATAAGGGCGGGAAGATCAGCGTATGTGGACCTGCGGATATTCATCATTTTATTTGCTTATACAAATATAATGTTTTCATAATGAAATGAGTAAATTTGCAAAAAGTGAAATGAAGAATATATCCAAATATCTCTTGCTTCTCGTCATCCCGGTAATGGCGGGATGCCAGAAAAGCAATCAGCCGGAAACCATCATTGAAGGGACTGTGGAAAGCATCAACAGCTACGGGAACATCGTGCCGTCGTTCTCGCCGGCAGAATTTGCCGCGGCGGGGGCGGACTACGGAGACCTCTTCGAGATAAGCGTCGGAACCGACGGCGCCTTTGACGCGCTTTATGTGGATTCGTACGCAGCCGCGGGCAGCATGTCCCCCTGTATATGCAACTACAACCGCGATGACTCGCAGCTCAATGTCGGACTCAACAACGGCAATCTGGTTGCCTATCTGAACGTGGTCGAAGGAGACAAGATCTCCCTGCGCCTGAAAGAAAAGAATTCCGACCCGGTCGTCGCCTATATGTCAACGGTATATACCTATGACCGCGCCGACTATGCGTCCGATGCGGAGTTCGCGAATTTCCGGCGCGCAGGCAGTTTTGCAAATGTCTACCGGGGAACCAGCCCCGTCAATTTCAACAAGAACAAGGTCAGGTACTCTTACTGCGACGCCCTGTGCCGCGATGCGGGTATACAGACGGTCATTGACATCGCGGACTCTGACGAGGATATCCTCAATCTCCTCGCCTCCCCCGAACAGGAGAGTTCATATATGAGCGAACTTTTCGCTGAAGGAGCGATCATCGGGCTGGGGTCCGACACGGACTATGTCAGCGAGGCCTTCAGGACAAAGATGGCAAGTGGCCTGCGCTTTATGCTCTCGCATCCCGGGCCGTATTTCATCCACTGCAACGAGGGCAAGGACCGCACGGGCTTCTACTTCATATTGCTCGAGGCCCTGACGGGCGCCGACCTGCAGGAGATAAAGCAAGACTATATGCAGACCTACAAGAATTTCTTCCACTATACTGAGGGCTCGGCGGAATACGAGAGCATCTGGGAGAAGAACGGGGTGAGGATGATCTGCCATATGGCCCACCCCGAACTCTGGCCGCGGATTCTCGTGACGGACTGGAACTCCGCAATGCTGGACGGCCTCGACCTTGCCGCCGTCGCCCGGGAATACCTTCTCCGCTGCGGCCTTGTTCCGGAAGAGATTCAGCAGCTCACCGGCATCCTGCAGGAATCTCCGGCTCTGTAATTTTGTATATATTCTGAACAGATGACACTCACTATCCTCATTTCCGGTCTTATAGCCTTCTCCAACCCCGTTAACTGTCCCGATCCGACACTTCCGGACGACCGCGGGCGCAGCGGATGGACAGAAAGGGAAACATCGATCATATGCACACCCGACAGCACTCTGCGGGTGCTGACGCTGGACAGCAGGGAGGATTCCCTTCTTCTGAGACAGACCTGCGTGGACTTGCCCGAAGAAGCCATAAGGAGCGAAGAGTACGGAATGCTTGCCTCGAAGATGATCGCCACGGTCACCGACCCTTCCCAGGACGGAGTCGGAATTGCCGGGCCGCAGGTCGGGATTCTCCGAAGGATAGTGGCAGTCCAGAGGTTCGACAAGGAAGGAGAGCCGTTCGAGGTATATCCGAACATCAGGATTACGGTGCTTCGCGGAGAAAAAGAGCCGGGACGGGAAGGATGCCTGAGTGTTCCGGAAGGCTTTGTGCCCGGCTCCGAAGAAGGCCACGCCGAAGTGATGCGGTATCGCGACATCGACATAACATATTATTCGCTTCGCTCAGGCAGGGATACCACCGAGACCGTCCGGGGGTTCACCGCAGTCATCTTCCAGCACGAGTGCGACCATCTGGACGGCAAACTGTTTATAGATTACTTGCAGCAATGACCGCTATCCGCTCACTTACGAAGTTCCTCGCCGGAAGATAGAGATAAATTGGAATTTACAGGGCGGTTCAGTGCAGGCGGCAGCTCCGCCCCGGCGGAACTCCGCTGCGGATGGCTTCGCCCTCCTCCGCTCCGGCCCCTCCCACCGCCATCTGCGTCATCGCTTCGCGATAACTTGCTGTCGGCGGGCCCCTCCCCCTGCCCCTGTCCGGGGGTGGACA
>R04__coassemble_533_pt1 | contig 13651 bp, 13 predicted proteins | sample R04__metabat2_low_PE_037 | metagenome-assembled genome bin R04
ATAAGAGACAGCGCTAGAGCCCCGCCACGGTCCGCAGATGTTGCGCACACGCGTGTCGCTCGGGTGTGCGCAACTTTTTTGTGCCTTCCGGTGATGTATATTGGCGAAAAAACGTTATATTTGTTAAATATTCTATATTGAACGTTTATGGGGCGGAAATTCGCACTGGTGACAGGGGGGTCGAGAGGCATCGGCCGCGCTGTGTGCATAAAACTCGCGGGGATGGGATTCCCGGTGCTTGTGGGCTATCAGTCAAATGATGCGGCCGCGCTGGAAGTCTGTGAGCGGATCTGTCAAGAGGGCGGCGAGGCCTTTCCGCTGCGTTTCGACGTCAGCGACAGGGCCGGCGTCGAGGCCGTGCTCGGCGGCTGGGAACAGGAGCATCCGGACGACTACATCGCCTGCCTGGTCAACAACGCCGGCGTGACCCGCGACAACCTGATGTTCCTGATGACCGACGAGGAGTGGGATGCTGTAATCGGCACTTCTGTCACCGGGCTCTTCAACGTGACCCGCTGCCTGCTGCCCAGGATGATGGCCCGCAGACACGGTGGCCATATCGTCAACATGGCCTCGCTCTCGGGGCTCAAGGGAATGGCCGGCCAGACCAATTACTGCGCCGCCAAGGCCGCCGTCATCGGCGCCACCAGGGCCCTGGCGCAGGAGACCGCCTCGCGCGGAGTCACCGTCAACGCGGTCGCCCCCGGGTTCATAACAACCGATATGACAAAGGGACTGCCTGAGGAGGATCTGTGCAAACTCATCCCGATGAAGCGTTTCGGCACGCCCGAAGAGGTGGCTGAACTGGTCGGATTCCTGTGCTCGGACCACGCCTCGTACATAACCGGCGAAGTTATAAGCATAAACGGAGGGCTATTCTGATGAGACGAGCAGTTGTCACCGGCATCGGAATATGGTCTTGCCTGGGCACGGACATCGGACAGGTCCGTGATTCCCTTTACGCCGGCCGCTCCGGCATAGGAATCGATCCCGAGAGGCTCGAATACGGATTCCAGTCCCCGCTCACCGGCATTGTCCCCAAGCCCGCCCTCAAGGGGCTTATCGACCGCCATCTGCGCCGCGGCCTGTCCGAAGAGGCCGAGTACGCCTATATGGCTGCCACGCAGGCCTTCTCGATGGCCGGCGTGGACGACGCATACCTCGATGCCAACGAGATCGGCTGCATATTCGGCAACGACTCGTCCGCCAAGCCCGTCATCGAGGCCGAGCGGATAATGCAGGAGAGGCGCGACACCGCTCTGCTGGGCCAGAGTTTCATATTCCAGGCGATGAACTCCACCGTCAATATGAACCTCAGCACCATATTCCGGCTCAAGGGCATCAATTTCACGGTCAGCGCGGCCTGCGCCAGCGGCAGCCATTCCATCGGCCTGGCCAGCGCGTTTATCCGCAGCGGCCAGCAGGATATGGTCCTGTGCGGCGGGGCGCAGGAGACCAACTACTACTCGATGGCGTCGTTCGACGCCCTGGGCGCGTTCTCCAGAAACTCCGCGGATCCCGCGAAGGCCAGCCGCCCCTTCGACAAGGACAGGGACGGGCTCGTGCCCGGCGGAGGTGCCGCCGCGCTCGTGCTCGAGGAGTACGAACACGCAAAAGCCAGAGGCGCCCGGATCCTGGGAGAGATCGTGGGCTACGGTTTTTCCTCCAACGGCACTCCGGTGATCAGTCAGCCCAGCCCGGAAGGCTGCTCGCGCGCAATGCTCCGAGCGCTCGCCGAGGCCGGCCTGAAGCCCTCGGACATAGATTACGTGAACGCCCACGCCACCGGCACCCGCCAGGGCGACCTGTGCGAGGCTCAGGCTTTGGACAGTATATTCCGCGGCACCCCGGCGCTGATCAGCAGCACCAAGAGCATGACCGGCCACGAATGCTGGATGGCCGGCGCGAGCGAGGCCGTGTACTCGCTCATAATGATGCAGAATGACTTCGTGGCCCCGAATATCAACTTCAGCGAGGGTGACGAGGCGTCCTGCAATCTCAACATAGCGGCACGCACCGTCGATGCCCGGGTGGACACCGTGCTCAGCAATTCCTTCGGCTTTGGAGGGACCAACAGTGCATTGATAATCAAAAAGATATAATTTTATGGACAGAAAGGAAATCGAAGAGAGAGTCAAGAATTTCCTCGTCGAGGACATCGAGATCGACGAGGAAAAGATCTTCCCCGAGGCGAAACTCAAGACCGACCTGGGCATCGACAGCCTGGACTTCGTCGACATAGTCGTGCTGGTGGACCGCAAGTTCGGCTTCAAGATCAAGCAGGAGGAAATGGTGGGAGTCGACACTTTCGCCAAATTCTGCGATTACATCGAGACCAAGGTGAACTGACCTATGGCGGGACGTCAGTGGGCGGGCACTACTTTCGGCAGCGGATGGATGCACAGGAGTCTGGTCCGTCTGCTCCGCTTCACCGACGTCACCGTGCTGTATGCGTTCTGTGACATATTTGTCGTCCCGTGGTGCCTGCTGCTGGGACGCAGCCGCAAGTTCTCGTTCGCTTTCTACCGCCGGCGTCTGCACTTCGGAGTGCTGAAGTCCTGCTGGTACGCCTGTCGCAACTACTGCCGCTTCGCCCAGGTCGTGGTGGACCGCTTCGCGATGTATGCCGGCAAGCGCTTCAAGGTCGAAATCGAGGGCGACGACAATTTCTCCGCGCTCGCCTCGCAGCCCGAAGGATTCGTCCAGCTGAGTTCGCACATAGGCAATTACGAGATCGCCGGCTACACCCTCAGATCGGACCTCAAACGCATCCACGCCGTTGTCTATGCCTCCGAAAAGGAGTCCGTGATGCGCGCCCGGGGCGATATGTTCGACCGCACCAACGTGGATATGATAGAACTGCGCGAGGATATGGGCCACCTGTTCGAGATAGACAAGGCGATCTGCGACGGCGACATAGTCAGTTTCCCGTCGGACCGCCATATGCAGGGCGCGCGTTGCATCAAGGCCGATTTCCTGGGTGCGCAGGCGCTGTTCCCGCAGGGGCCGTTCACCGTCGCCACTGCCAGGGGAGTGAAGGCGCTTGCCGTCAATGTGATGAAAGATGGACTCAAAAGGTACAGGATTTTCCTCACCCCGCTGCAGTACGACGCCGCGGCCCCGCGCGCGGAGCAAGTGCGGCAGCTCTGTTCAGCCTACGTGCGCGAGCTCGAGAATATGGTGCGCCGCTACCCGGCGCAGTGGTACAACTTTTTTGATTTCTGGGCGCTATGAGGATTGAGGACGTAACCGACGCTTTCCTTAGTTCAGTCGACATCCATACCGTGCTGCCCCAGCAGGAGCCTTTCGTGATGGTGGGCAGGATGGTGAGCTTCGCGCTAGACTCTTCGACCACCGAGACGGTCGTGGACGGGGACAACATATTGGTCACGGACGGATTCCTGTCGCCCTCGGGCATTATGGAGAACATCGCCCAGACCTGCGCCGCCCGCATCGGATTTTACAACAAATACATCCTGGGCAGGGAAGTGCAGATAGGATACATAGGGGCCGTCAGGGATTTCACCATCGGCGGCAAGGCTCCCGTGGGCTCCGTGCTCGTGACCAGGGTGGACGTCATAGAAGAAGTGTTCGGGATGACCCTGGCAGAAGCAACCGTGAGCTGCGGCGGCGTCCCCATAGCGGAATGCCGGCTCAAGCTGGCGGTAAAAAACATTGAAGAATAATGCAGGACAAACCGGTATTGAGCGCTGAGAAGCAGATCGACATAAGATTCAGCGAAGTGGATATGATGGGAGTCGTGTGGCACGGCTCGTACGCCAGGTACCTCGAGGATGCGCGCGAGGAGTTCGGCGCTGTGTACGGTCTGTCATACACAAAGTATATAGTCGAGAACGTGTTTGCCCCGATAGTCGAGTTGAAGCTCAACTACAAGAAGCCTCTCCGCTACGGGATGAAGCCGGTCGTCAAGGCGACCTACCGCCCCACTGACTCGGCCAAGATAATTTTCGACTACGAGATCGTCGACCCCGGAGACGGCTCGGTATGCCTTACGGCGACCTCGGTCCAGGTGTTTATGGACCGTGACTACAATCTGATGTGGTCCTCGCCGGAGTTCTACGAGCAGTGGAAAAAGCAGATGGGAATCCTATGAGCACAATAGTCGCCACAAACATAACATCCCCGCTGGGACTCACGACGGACTCGAACTGCGAGGCCGTCAAGGCCGGCCGCACCGCCCTGAAGGTGATGGACGGCTGTCTGGGCGTAAGCGGGCGCTTCTGCGTGGGTATGTTTGACGAGGCGGCCAGGGAGAAACTCACCCCGGAAGGATTCAGCTGGTTCGAGTCGCTGCTGATGCATTCCGTTGCCGACGCCCTGTCGCGCTGCGACGTCGATCCGGCATCGCCTCGCACGGCGCTGATTGTCGGCACCTCCACCGCCGGTGTCGGGGAACTGGGCGAAGTGCCCGAAAAGGACGGGGTCTGGCTTGCGCCCGGTCTTGCCGTGGCCAAGGTGGCCCGCGCCCTGGGCTTCGTCAGCACTCCGCTCGTGGCCAGCACGGCCTGCATCTCCGGCGCCACCGCCCAGATGCTCGCCGAAAGGCTGCTGGCCGCGGGGGATTTCGACGCTGCGGTGGTCTGCGGCGTCGATGTGTTGTCCGCCTTCGTGCTGGCGGGATTCAGCTCGTTCAAGGCGCTGTCGCCGACTTTCTGCAGGCCGTTCGACATCGAGCGGCTGGGACTCAACATAGGGGAGTGCGCCGCCACCCTGGTCATTAAAAATACGGATGTTCCCGGCTGGCGCATCGCCGCCGGCTGCCTGAACAATGACGCCTATCACGTCAGCGCGCCCGAGCCCGGAGGCGACGGTATGCGCAGGAGCATCGAGCGTGTACTCACCCCTGAATTGCGGGAGTCGCTCGCCTGTGTCACCGCTCACGGCACGGCCACTATGTTCAACGACCAGATGGAGTCCAAAGGCATAGAGGCGGCAGGCCTGTCGAACCTGCCTCTGACCGCCCTCAAAGGCCATTACGGCCACACTTTCGGCGCTTCCGGCCTTCTCGAAGCCATCGTCACGATGCGCTTGCTGGACGAGGGCCTGGTCCCGCCCGTGCACGGGTTCAGCGAACTTGGCGTGAGCGGCAGGATAAACGTCTGCTCCCGCCCTGTGCACACCGACGGTCGCGCATTCATCAAGACTCAGTCCGGCTTCGGCGGCGGCAACGCCTCGGTGGTCTATTCCAGGACGTCCGCGACAGCCTCTGCTCTCGCCCCCGTGTCCTGCGCCGCCATGCGCAGCCTCAGCATAACCCCCGACAGGTTCGTGCTCGACGGCAGTCCCGTCCCCCTGGAATCGAAGGGCGCCGATGCCGTCACCGAGATTTTCAAGAAATTCGTCGCCGACGGCTCCAGATTCTTCAAGATGGACCTGTACAGCCGCCTGGCCTATGCCGGCACCGCCCTGCTGGCAAAGGATACTCTCGAAGGCACCGCACCCGAAGAAAGGGCCTGTATCATATTCACCGGCAACGGCTCTGTGCTTGCCGACCGCAAGCACCTGGCGTCGTTCTCGACCCCCGGAGAATTCTATCCCAGCCCGGCCGTGTTCATCAACACCCTGCCCAACATAGTGCTGGGCGAAATAGCCGTCCGCTTCGGCGTCAAGGGCGAGACCTCACTTGTGATGCTGCCCGGCAGGGACGACGCCCTGATGGACAGGATAGTGGACCTGACGGTGCGCTCGACGCGCCCTGCGGCCGTAATCTGCGGCTGGGTCGACTGCGGATCGGAGGATTCGTTCGAGGCCGACCTCAAACTGATAAAAACCAGATAACCATATGGAAGAACTGATCAAGACACTCAAGCTTCAGATAATCGAAGCGCTCAACCTCGAGGAGATGACCCCGGAGGACATCGAGGACGACGCCCCCCTGTTCGGCGAAGGCCTCGGCCTGGATTCGATCGACGCCCTGGAACTGATCGTCATCCTGGACAAGAATTACGGCATCAAACTGGCCGGTCCCGCCGAGGGAAAGGCCATCTTCAGGAGCGTCAGGAGTATAGCGGAGTACGTCCGCGACCACCGTACCAGGTGATGGAGGGCGCCGTCGGCATAACCGGTACCGGAATCATCTGCGCGACAGGCAACGATACCGCGCAGGTCCTGGATTCGCTGCGCAAGGGCGAGTCCGGGATTGCCCCCGTGAAGTATCTGTCCACGGTCCATTCCGAACTTCCCGTGGGCGAGATCAAGCTGTCCACCGAGGAAATGAAGCGGATGCTGGGCATCCCGGGTGAAGCGCCCGTCAGCCGCACTTCAGTGATGGGCGCCATCGCTGTCAGGGAGGCGATCGCGCGCTCCGGTGTCAAGGACCTCGCCCGCAAGCGTGTCGTGCTGATATCGGGCACAACAGTGGGAGTGATGGACGTCACCGAGCAGTACCACGCCCGTATGAAGACCGAGCCCGGGCTGCAGTACCTGCCCCACAGCAACGAATGCGGCCGCAGCACGCAGGAGATCGCCCGCTATGCAGGCATCCCGGAAGCCCGCTGCTGCACAGTATGCACCGCCTGCTCGTCCGCTCTGAATGCGATAATGCTGGGCGCGCAGATGCTGCGCTCAGGCGAGGCTGACATAGTGATTGCCGGAGGCAGCGAGCCGCTGAGCCGCTATCACCTGAACGGCTTCAATTCGCTGATGATACTGGATTCCCGGCCCTGCCGGCCCTTCGACGAATCCCGCGCCGGACTCAACCTGGGCGAGGGCGCCGCGTTCGTGGTGCTCGAGAAGGACCCTTCCTGTGCTCTCGCGTACGTGCGCGGCAGCGCCAACAGGTGTGACGCATTCCACCAGACCGCCACTTCCAAGGACGGAGACGGTGCGTTTCTGGCGATGAGCGTCGCGCTCGAGGACGCGGGCCTGAAGCCTTCGGACATCGATTACGTCAACGCCCACGGCACGGCCACTCCCGACAACGACTCGTCCGAGAGCGCGGCGCTGAGGCGCGTATTCGGCGACTCGCTGCCCCCGGTGTCCAGCACCAAGTCCTACACCGGCCACACCACTTCTGCCGCCGGCTCGGTCGAGACAGTGATCTGCGTGCTCGCGATGACGCACGATTTCATCCCTGCGTCGCTGGGCTGGAGCAAGCCTTTCGAGGGCGGCATAATCCCGACCCCGGGCCGCACGGGCGTCCGGCTGGACAACGTGATGTGCAATTCTTTCGGATTCGGCGGCAACGACTCTTCTCTTGTCCTGAGCCGCGAGCGGCCTGTTGCGTCCCGCGTCAGTCTGCGCGACCCTTCCGAAGTGAGGACTGCGGCCTGCGTTACCGTCGACAGCGATGACCGGCTCGCCGCCCTGAAAGACTATATGTCTGCTATGGAGACGCGCAGGCTCAGCCGCTTGATGAAGGCCGCGCTGCTGTCCGCGTTCGAGGCCCTTGGGACGGCAGGAATTTCCTCTCCTGACGCCATCGTGGCGGCGACCTCCAAGGGGATGCTCGAACTGAGCACCCGCTTCCTGGACGATGTCGAGGCCAACGGAGAGCAGCTGCTCAAGCCCACCCTCTTCATGCAGAGCACCCATAATACGATTGCATCGGCCATTGCCATACGCACCGGCTGCCACGGCTACAACATAACCTACTCGCACGGCGACGAATCCTCCGAGTGGGCCCTCCGGGACGCGCATATGCTGCTGCGCAAGGGCGAGGCGCGCAACGTGCTGGTGTGCGAATTTGACGAAGATCCGGCCGCTCCCGCTTTCCGGGCCCGGACCACAATATATACGATATGAACCTGCTGAACGACTTCTACCGGATTGAATCCGCCGACCGGGGTCAGAGTGAGTCCCGCTATTCGATACGTCTCGACGCCGGCCACCGGATTTATGCGGCGCATTTTCCGGGCGAGCCCATAACCCCCGGAGTATGTATCCTTCAAATCGGCGTGGAGCTGCTCTCGGATGCCGTGGGTTGCAGGCTGGACCTCAGCGTTGCCCGGAACGTCAAGTTCCTGAGCATCCTGCGCCCGGACGGCCGTCCGGTCAGCGTGCTTGTCCACAAGATCGCCCTCGAAGGCGACAGCGTCAAGGCCCAGGTGGAAGTGTCCGTCGAGACCACCCTGATAGCGAAAATGTCCCTCGTATGCCTCAAAGCTGCAAGATAGATCTGCGCCGCAGGGGAGTCTGCGTCATCATCCCGACCTACAACAACGCCGGGACAATCGAGGACGTCGTCACCCGCGCCCAGGCTTTCTGCGAGGACGTTTTTGTCGTGCTGGACGGATGCACGGACGCCACTCTGTCCTTGCTCGAGGCCCTGCCGGTCCGGCCCCGTCTGGTTGTGCTCGACCGCAACCGGGGCAAAGGCTTTGCTCTCAAGACCGGATTCAGGGCGGCGCTCGATGCAGGATTCGCCTTTGCGATAACCCTGGATGCGGACGGCCAGCATTATCCCGAAGACATCCCCCTGTTTCTCGAAGCCGGCCGCAGGCATCCGGATGCGCTGATAGTAGGCCGCAGGGCCGGCCTGAAGAACGCCGACCGCAGCGGCGGCAGCAAGTTCGCCAACGCTTTCAGCAACTTCTGGTTCTGCGTCCAGACCCTGCACCGTCTGTCGGACACCCAGACCGGATACAGGCTGTATCCCCTGCGCAGGCTGCGCGGCCTGTCGCTGCTGACCTCCCGTTACGAATCCGAACTCGAACTGCTGGTGTTTTCGGCCTGGCGCGGAGTGCGGCTCGCAGAACAGGAAGTGAGGGTGTATTACCCTCCCCGCAGCGAGAGAGTGTCGCATTTCCGCCCCTTCAGGGACTTTTCGAGAATCTCGCTGCTGAACGTCGTGCTGTGTCTGCTCGCGCTCGTCTACGGCATCCCCCGGACGGTGCTGCGCGCGCTGCTGAAGTGGCTGAAAACGGTTGCGGCCGGCCTTTTCCTGCTGCTTGCTGTGCTGCTGGTCGTCAATCCCGGGATACTGTGCCTGAGCGTCGGCCGTGTTACAGAGGCCCGACAGCGTAAATTGCGCGCTTTCATCAGCGGCACGATGGGATTCGGCGTCAAGGTGCTCGAGTGCTGCGGGACGCATTTCACTTTCAGCAACCCGTACGGCGAGTCCTTCGACAAGCCCGCCGTGATAATCAGCAACCATCAGTCCGCGCTTGACATCCTGATGATGCTGTCGCTCACGCCCGACCTGGTGATAGTCACCGCCGGATGGGTGTGGCACAGCCCGATATACGGCTTTGCGGTAAAACGCGCCGGCTATGTCCCCGTGACCCGCGGTGTGTCCGAGATCGAGGATGACTTGAAGGCGATGGCCGCAAAGGGCTGCAGCATCGTCATCTATCCCGAGGGCACCAGATCCCTGGACTGTACGGTGCAGCGTTTCCACAAAGGAGCTTTCTACCTGGCGGAAGCCCTGGGTCTGGACATACTCCCCGTGGTGATGTACGGTTCCGGCAGGGCCCTTCCCAAGCACTTCAAGGTGCTCGACCGCTGGCCGGTGAGGATGGAGATTGACCGCAGGATCACCCGTGAGGAACTTTCCGCGATGGGAGATGCGCGGCGGCAGGCCTCGAGCCTGAGGCAATATTACTCTGAAAGATACGGCGCGATTGCCGACAGAATAGAACAGACACTCGGATGAACAGAAGCGCAGTCATAATCGGAGGCGGCCTGGGCGGGCTCTTCACCGGAGCCATACTCGCCCACGAGGGCCTCGACGTCACCGTCCTGGAGAAGAACCGCATAATCGGCGGCGGCCTCCAGAGTTTCCGCCGTTTCGGCGAGACCTTCGACACAGGGATGCATATAATCGGCGGAATGCAGAAAGACGGCAATATCCGCCGCATATGCGAGTGGCTGGGCATAGCGGACAAGGTGCACGTCAAGGATTCCGACCCCGCCAACATCGACTCGATCTTCTATGCCGAGGACGGCAGGACCTACCATATAGCCCAGGGCCGCACGGGGTTCGTGGAGTCGCTGTGCCGGGATTTCCCCGACCAGCGCGCGTGCCTCGAGGCGTACGTCGACGCCCTGTACAGGGTGGCCGGCGAGGTGGACCTGTTCTACCTGCGCCCTTCGCCCGAATATATGCAGGTGCACTCCGAGGATTTCCAGATGTCGGCCTCCGGGTTTATAGCGAAATATATAGGCGATGAACATCTGCGCAGCGTCGTCGCCTATCTCAACCCCCTTTACGGCGGCCGCGAGGATACCACTCCGGCATATATGCACGCCCTTATCTCGGTGCTGTACATCGACGGCTCCAGCCGCTTCGCAGGCGGCAGCGTGCTCTTTGCCGAGACACTTGCCGGCGTGATCGCCGCCGCCGGCGGGCGCGTGCTTTCTGACGATGCGGTGGCATCCGTGCACAGCGAGGGCAAGATGATAACCGGCGTGACCACCGCGTCCGGCAGGACTTTTACCGCGGACTGCTATATTTCCGCCATCCATCCCTGCACGCTTTTCGGCCTGCTGGACGATCCCGCGATACTCCCGAAGCCTTACCGCGCCAGGCTCGGCGAACTGCCGAACTCGTATTCGGCCTTCACGCTGAACATAAAGCTCAAGCCCGGCCGCGTCAGGTTCTTCAACTACACGATGTACTATATGTCGCGCTACGACGCCATCTGGTCCTTCGGACGGACGCTGCAATGGCCCTGCGGATTCCTGTATGTGACTCCGCCGGAGATTGAGCAGGGAGAGTATGCGCGCAAGGTGATAGTGACCGCGCCGATGCAGTGGCGCCAGGTCCTGCAGTGGGAGAATACAACAGTGGGGCAGCGGGGAGCGGAGTACGAGCGGTGGAAACTCGAATGCGCCGAGAAGCTGCTCGACTGCATGGAAGAGATCATCCCCGGATTCAGGGACTGCATAGAGACTTACAATTCCGCTTCGCCCCTGACCATACGCGATTTCTACGGCGTCAAGCAGGGGTCGATGTACGGATTCTCAAAGGACTGCGCCAACCTGGTGCTGTCGCAGGTGCCGGTGGTGACCAAGGTGCCCAACCTGTACCTTACGGGCCAGAACTGCAACCTGCACGGCTTCTGCGGGGTCACGCTGACTGCAATCAATACAGCCGAGGCGATACTCGGCCGCAATTATGTCCTGGACCGGATAGACCGCTTCGGCGACATACGCCCGCTGTACGAGTACGAGATTTACGACGCGATGCAGAGGCTGGCGGCGAGTCCCCGCGCGGATGTTCTTGCGCTCCCGGGAGAGGCGCCGGAGGTGCTGCGTGCGCGGATGCGGCGAATCGTGTCCACCGCCGAATTTCAGCGGAAGGTTGCGCTGCCCGCCCTCAGGGAACTGGTCCGCAGGACCTGCGGCGAGGTGGAGTGCGGCGGCTTTTCCGCTCCCGACAGGCACGTTCTGTATGTGTGTGAAGGGCCGGACGCGCTGTTTGACGCGGCGCTGCTGGCGCTTACCCTTGCCGACGCCGGACTTGACACTCCCGAAATCGGGCTGGATCCCGGCCTGCTGCAGGACGGCTTCGCGCTTGACCTGGCCGGAGCGGACAAGGTGTTCCGGCTCTGTGACGACCCTGACCACCTCAGGGACTATATCGGTACGACTATCCTGCAGAGAGGGCAGTCGGTGGCGGTCCCGGCATCCTGCGCCGCCGTTGTCGGCGCCGGATTCCCGGCCCTGCGCGTGCGGGTAAGCTGCGATTGCGCCGGCGATGGACTTTATGTCCTGAGGAACAAACGTAACGTGAAAATCGAATTTTATGATGAATAGCCAAGAGATCAAGGCGCTTCTGAGCGAAGTGCTGCCTGCGGCGGATTTTAACGCCGATTTCCTGTTTGCCGGCCTGGATTCGCTGAGCATTGCGACAATCCTGTATGTGCTGGGTCAGAATTATAATATCCTTCTGGACGCGGAGGATGTCACTCCGCGCAATTTCCGGAACATAGAGTCCATCGCGCGTATGGTAGCTTCCAAGATGACGCTCGAGGGCAAGATAAGGCAGTTCGCTGTCCAGACACCTGACAAACCCGCAATCGTCTGGGGCGACGCTTCGATGACCTACGCCGAACTCAGGGACGCAATCGATGCGAAGGCTCAGGCCCTGCGCGCCGCCGGGCTGCAGGCCCGCCGGCCATATGTGTTCCGCGCCTCGCAGGACGCGGACTTCATAGTCACTTACTGCGCTGTCCACAGCATCGGCGCTGTCGCCGTGCCTCTGGAGCATCAGGCGCTGGAAGAGAATTTCCAGGCCGTGAAGGCAGAGGTCGAGGCCTACGATTTCCCTGAGGGGATTGCCGACACCCTCTATACCACCGGCACCACAGGCAAGTCCAAGGGCGTTATGCTGAGCGAAGAGTGCCTGATGGCCTGCTGCGACAACTTTATCACCGACCTGCATTTCACGCCGGACCTGCTGTTCATAATCAGCGGGCCCCTGAACCATATCGCCTCGCTTTTCAAGATCCATCCCACGCTGTGCTGCGGCGCGACCGTCTGCATCCTGGACGGGCTCAAGGATATGGGCGCCTTCTTCAGGGTGTTCGACCTGCCCTTCGAGAAATTCGCCACCTTTATGGTGCCGGCCAGCCTGCGCCTGATAATGCAGTTCTCGTATCCGAAACTCTGCGCGCTCGCGCCCAGGATAGCGTTTATCGAGACCGGCGCCGCCCCCATCACCAGCACGGATATGGCGCAGCTGAGCAAGGCGCTCCCTTATTCCCGCCTGTACAACACCTACGGCGGCACCGAAATCGGTTGTGTTGCCACCTATGATTTCAATGACGGCCGCCATATGGAGGGATGCATCGGGCGTCCGCTCAAGAATTCGTCGGTCGAGATAAGCCCCGAGGGCACTCTGGTCGTGTCCGGCCCGATGGTGATGAGCGGTTATCTGGGTGACGAGGAGTCCACCCGCAAGGTGATTCAGGACGGACGCGTGCATATGTCCGACCTCGGCCATTTCGACTCCGAGGGCCTTATCCACCTTACCGGGCGGCTAGGTGACGTCATCAACGTGGGCGGCTTCAAGGTCAATCCTCTCGAGGTCGAGAATGCCGCCGCCTCCTTCCCGGGAGTCAAGGACAGCATCTGCGTCGAGGGCCGTCATCCCGTCATCGGGACCGTCCTCAAGCTGCTGGTGCGTATGGACGCGGGGGCGGAGCTTGACAAGCATGCGCTTGCGGTGCACATCCGCTCCAAACTCGATGCGTACAAGGTGCCCACGATGTATGAGGCAGTCTCTGAGATCCACTACACCTACAACGGCAAAAAAGACAGGAAGTCCTACAAAGCGTAGGGCTTCCTGCCTTATGTGAGAGGATTTTCTTAATCCAGATACTTCGGGTCCGGACCGTACTGGTTGGCGCCGCGCTGGGTGTCCTGGGTACACCAGATGATCATCAGGACTGTGCCGGCGATGGGGATGAGCGTCATGAAGACATATGACCAATGGCGTCCCGTGTCCTTGATGCGGCGGACCAGGGCGGCGTAGTAGGGGACTATTGTTGCAGCCCACCATACGAAGCAGAAGTAGGGGATGACACTGCCTATGGCAAACCATAGATAGATGTACCAGAATTCCGACCGCCTGGCGCGGTTGGTGAAGTCAGCGTAGTGGGTGAACATCTGGATGAACGCCTGGCCGAACGTCATTCCGGGACGGATGTTGGCGGGCGCCGCCGGCTGGGGTGCGTACTGCGGCTGG